>MDTE01030720.1_pt1 | contig 64185 bp, 55 predicted proteins | sample 811231 | NCBI WGS metagenome assembly MDTE01 (sample SAMN05326651, study PRJNA326480) | marine metagenome | isolation source: seawater | place: Indian Ocean: Red Sea | collected 2010
AGGTTCGCCGAAACACGTAGCGTTGCTCCAAGGCGAAGAATGTGCGCGAGGTATAAGCGCTGTTCGGTAGACTGGTCGCCGTTTCCAACGGACCGCTGATGCGATCCAACAGGCTTTGTGGCGCATACTCATCCACGGTGCTGAGAGTCAGGTGGTCCATCAGCTCTGCGCTCCAGTCAGGCACGTTGTCAGCGGTGGATTGCGGTCGGAATAATGCATGGGTCTCCAGGGACAAGACAAGCCAAGTTACGCTGCGCTATCCAACGCGGTGGCCGACATTAGATAATAGCGCACCTGTTCAAAACCCGTGTCATCAGCACGCCGTAACACAGGGTCGGCAGACGCGCAGGAACCCAAACACGAGGCTCGCAATTCATGACCGTCAACACCATCACCGGGCGCTCCGCATTCTTGTCGCTGCTCGAAGATGAAGGCGTCGGACATTTGTTCGGCAATCCGGGCACGACGGAGCTGCCCATCATGGACGCGCTACCCGACCATCCCTCATTACGCTACATCATGGCGCTTCAAGAATCGGTCGTGGTCGCGATGGCGGACGGTTATGCACGGGCGTCGGGTCAGCTCGCGGCCTGCAATGTTCATGTCGCCCCTGGTCTCGGTAATGCCATGGGCTCGCTGTACAACGCCAATTGGTTTGGCTCACCACTGCTGCTCACCGCCGGTCAACAAGAACAGGGGCATGGCCTCATGGAGCCGCTGCTATCGGGTCCGCTGGTGGAAATGGCGGCGCCATTGACGAAGTGGGCCATCGAGGTGACACGACTCGACGACCTTCCGCGTATTGTTCGACGCGCGGCCAAAATCGCAACCACTCCACCGACCGGGCCGGTGTTCCTGTCCTTACCCGGCGACATCCTGAATCAGGAAGGGGCGATTGATCTAGGCGTACGGACCCGTATCGAAACCGCAAATCGTCCAGACGACCATACTCTCGCCCGTCTCGCCGATAGACTGATTCGGGCGAAACATCCGGTCATCGTGGCCGGACACGAGATCGCAACCTCTGACGCATTCGAAGAAGCGGGTGCATTCGCCAGTGCGTTGGGTGCGCCCGTTTATCAGCAAACCGCACCCTGGGGCGCCCACTTTCCATCCGAGCACCCGAATTTCATGGGTGCGCTCACCCGCGTGCAAGCACAGGTTCGAGAAACCCTCGCACCCTACGACCTGTTGATTTGCCTTGGCTGCGACGTGCTGCGTATGTCGGTATTCAGTCCGGTCGACGCCCTGCCCGATGACATGCCCATTGTTCAAATCGGGCAAAACGACTGGGAGATGGGCAAGAATTACAGCGCCGAGATTGCCGTGCGCGCCGATGTAAAGCAGACCCTGTCAGTCCTCGCCCAAACCCTGCAGAGCCGGGGTGGCGCGGCGTTGACTGAGATTGCAAAGCAGCGCCTGGAGATCATCGCACCGACGAACTGGAGTGCCAACAGAGCGCGCATTCGTGAGCAGCTGCATGAGCGTCAAAGTGCGAATCCCATCGACCCCACGGAGCTGACACGGGCCCTGGTGGACGGATTGCCAGGCGATGCGATTGTCGTCGAAGAAGCCATCGTCACCGGTCGCCCGCTGCTCGATCAGCTGGCCTTCAAACGGCCAACTGACTATTTCGGGCTGGCCAGTGGCGGGATCGGTTTTGCCATCGCTGGGGCACTCGGTGTGCAGCTCGCACATCCGCAACGACCGGTGGTCGCGTTGATTGGCGACGGCAGCGCCATGTACAGCATTCAGGCACTGTGGACGGCGGCCAACCAGAAGCTGCCCATCACATTCATTGTCGCCAACAACCGCAGCTACCGAATTCTCAAAGAGCGGCTGCTCGCGTTTCACGGCAATGATAGTTTCATCGGCATGGATCTCACCGAACCCGAGATTGATTTCGTCGGCCTCGCCGAGTCCATGGGTGTGTCGGGCACCCGGGTAGAGACGGTGGATGCATTCGACGCCGCATTTGCCGCTGCTCTCGATGCCACACATCCTTGCTTGCTGGATGTGCGGGTGAGCGACGGCTTCTCCGAGTGAGCCTACTCAGCCACAGCGCGTAGCTGTGGATGCTCGCCCAGCAGGTTCTCGAAAGCTTGTTCGAGCAAGTCGGGAGCCACGTCTCCGGTGGCGTCGTCGACGGCTGCGAACAGCTGATGTTTGACATAAAAACGCCAGTTCACCGGGACCCGCCAGAGCAGTTCGGTCAGCTTGTCATAGAGCTGAGTGGACCATGTTTTCTCGTACTCGATACGGTCCGGACTGTGACCGAAGAACTCGTTGCTGGCGTTCGCCGCCATGTGGGTACGACGCGCCTCGGTCGCCTGCTCATCGAGCTGGCCATCCTTGATGATCACACCATAGTCTTCGGCCGCGCCTTCGATGCTGATGTAACTGCCACGAACATCATCGAGCACGGCATCGACCGGACGTTCGTGAGCAGGACCCCAGCCGCCGCCACCCGCCGCCGTGATGCGAATGACATCACCCGGCTCAACGGTCACCACATCGGTGTTGCCAAGATTTATCTCATTGTCTGCGCCAGGATTACGCAAGAACAAAGATGACTTGCCCGCAGCGCCACCAGAGATCCCCCAGGGCGTGAACCTGACCCGGTCACGGTTGCGCGCCGTCAAGACGGTGTGCGGTGCGAACACCTGGAATTTCATGGTGGTGGAGAGCCCACCCCGATGAACACCTGGACCACCCGAGTCAGGCGCAAGCCCATACTCCAGAATCTTGATGGGAACATCGGCTTCGTTGATCTCAACGGGTGTGTTCTTGAAGAACGCCTGGTTTGCGCCGCAACCTTCTGAGCCGTCGCCGGAAGCGCTGGCACCTGCACCGGCGGTGATGGGACTGATATTTGCCATCACGTTGCGGCCAGTCTTGTTATCAGTGGTACGCACGTTGAGCAGTGGTCCGCCACTACCGGGCCCACCTTGCAGCAATCCAGGCAGTGCCTGCGCGAAAGCTCCAAAAATAGTCGACATCAATCGGCCGACGCCCAAGCTTCGCATGCCCACCGCGGCCGGAAACTGTGGGTTGACCAGTGAGCCCTCGGGCAGAATGCACCGGCTTGAACGCAACAGCCCCGAGTTTCTGAGTATGGTCGGGTCCAAGGTGTAGAGGACGTACACTGCACCAACCATCATCAACACATGACGTTCATCACCCCCGGTGGGAACATTGATTGAAGAAGCGAGCTGCGGATCGCTCCCGCTATAATCAAAAATCATCTCGTCGCCGTCGACGATCAAATTGAGCGCGACACGTGCCGGATAGCCGTTCGGCGAATCCTCATCCATGTAGTCAGCAAAGAAGTACTCGCCATCGGGAATACTCTGAATCACACGTCGCGCCTGTGCGTCCGCGAGGTCGAGCAACTCTTCTACACCCTGGGTAAAGGTCTCGACTCCAAAGCGCGACACGATGTCTTTGATCTTGAGCTCGCCGATGTTGACCGATGCGATCTGTGCCTTCAAATCACCCCAGTTCTGCTCGGGCATACGCACATTGGTCATGATCAAATTGACCAGCTCTTGATTGAGCTCACCGCCACGCATGATCTTTGTCGGTGGGATGCGCAGCCCCTCCTGATGCACTTCGGTCAACGTGCGTGACAGACTCGCGGGGACCGCACCACCAATATCAGTGTTATGCACATGACCTGCCACATAGGCGATGATCTCGCCCTCGTGGAACACTGGCTTCCAGATATGCAAGTCCGGTGAATGCGTGCACACGAAGCCACTGTAGGGATCATTGCAAATAACAATATCGCCTTCTTCGTAGTGGTCGACGAGCTTGATCCCACGCCCGTAGTCGAGCCCTACGAACCAGGTCGCCCCCAGGTCGAAGGGCGACGCAAAGGTCTTGCCATCGGTGTTGATCAAACCGCAGGTGAAGTCCTCACTCTCTTTGACGAATGTCGAGTGCGCGGTTCGCAGCAGTGTGCGAGCCATACCTTCTGCGGCGGCATTGCAATGATTTGAGAGAATCTGCAAGGTAATTTTGTCGATAGCCATGGTCACTCTCCAGACCGGCGCTTCAAGATGAGATGGCCATAGCCATCCACGCTGCCGTCGAACCCGGCCGGTACGCAAACGGTAGTGTCACTCTGTGTGACCACCGCCGGTCCATTGAAGTGCTGACCGGGTTCGAGCTCGTCACGCCGGTAGTGAGCACAGTCTTGAGGCGCGCCACCGGCGTGTACTTTGATGCGCCCCGCCGGCGCAGCCTCACCATCGGTGAGCTCGGCAGGTTCGAAACGGGGCTTCGGACTGTCCCCGAGCGTGACCAGACGCAAGTTGATCATTTGCACCGGCGCCTCTCGATCGGCATGGGTGTAGAGACGTTCGTGGGCGGCGTGAAAGCTCTCTTCGAGCGCGCGGACATCACCCTTCTCAATCGCAGCTTCGTCGAGCTCGGCTTCGATCTCGAAAGACTGGCCTCGGTATCGCATGTCGGCCGAGTAGAGAAAGCGAATGGGCCCGTCATAGCCTTGCTCATCACGCAGCCAGCTCTCACCCTTGGAGCGAAGGTCTGCAAAGCCCTCGCGAATCACGGCTACCGCGTCAGGACCGACATCGGCGTATACAGTCGTGACAAAGTCGTTCTTAAGGTCGGCGATGAGCCCACCCAGAGCGCTCAACACACCAGGCGTAACCGGCACCACCACGGTCTCGACATTGAGCTCCTCGGCCAGAAAACAGGCCGTCATGGGTCCGGCGCCACCAAAGGCGAGCAGTGCGTTGTCACGCGGATCCACGCCATATGAGGACACCAGCTTGCTCACTTCCAGATACATGCCGGACACCGCAATCTTGATGATGGCCTCGGCCGCATCTTCGGTACTCAGCTGCAAGGGAGTCGCAAGCGTGTCAATGGCGGCGCGAGCGGCCTCGATATCGAGCTTGACGGCGTCGTAACCCAAATCCGTCTGGCCGACATAACCAAGCACCGCGAAAGCGTCGGTCAACGTCGGTCGGTCACCACCAGCCGCATAGCACGCGGGACCAGGCACCGCGCCGGCACTCTCCGGACCGACTTTCAGGACCCCGAGGTCGTCGAGCCAGGCAATGGAGCCGCCGCCAGCACCGATGGAGGTCACCGACACCGTCGGTATATAGATGGGGAACTCGCCGATCATCTCGCCGATACCGTACTGCGCGCTGCCGTCGGCGATGAAAGCGACATCGGCACTGGTGCCACCGACATCAAAGCTGATGGCGTCGCGATAGCCGGACAATCGCGCGATGTGACTGGCACCAATGACACCAGACGCAGTGCCGGACATGATCATTTGCGCGCAAGCCGTCTTACCGAGCTCCGCGCTCATGACGCCACCGTTGGACTTGGTGATCAATGGCTCTGCAGGCACTCCGGCATCTTTGAGCGCAGTTTGCAGTGATGACAGATAATGGCTTACCCGAGGTTGCACGTAGCCATGAATCACCGCGGTGATTGTCCGCTCGTACTCACGGATGATCGACCACACGTCTGTGGAGCAGAACACCGGCAGGTCCGGCGCCAGCCGCGTCACGATGGCCGCAACTTCGTGCTCATGGGCCGGATTGCGGTAAGCGTTGATGAGCGACACCACCACGGCTTCGGCACCGAGGTCGCGTGCCTTGGCGACGGCCTGTTCAACGCTCTGGACATCCACTGGCTTGTCGACACTGCCATCGCTGCGCATGCGCTCCGCGATCGGAACCACACGCTCTTTCGGAATCAACGGCTTCGGGCGTTGCGACAACAAGTTATAAACGTCCGGGGTGCGCAAACGCGCGACCTCCAAAACGTCGACAAAATTCTCGGTGGTGAAGTGACACAGCCGCACACCTTTGCGTTGAATGACGGTGTTGACACCGACGGTGGTGCCATGGCTGAAGTAATGAATACTCTGGGGGGCGACGCCAAATCTCGATTCCAACTGCGCCACACCCTCGAGCACCTCGGCCCCAGGCTCATCCGGGCGGGACAGCACCTTGAGCGCATGGGTTGCCAGAGTCTCTTCATCGAACGCAAAGAAATCGGTAAACGTGCCGCCAATATCGACACCCACGCGATAAGCCATGTGACGTCTCCAGACTTGTGTTGTTCGGTCAGCCCGTGACGCTGACGGCTTCTTTGTCGAACTGTGGCATCACCCGTTCTGCGAACAGCTCCATCCCACGGCGGACCTTGTCGTAGGAAACGAACCCAGGATTCGGCCAGATCGTGACATGCTGACAGTTGAGCTCCGAGCGGAACTTGTCGATACGCTCCGCCACAAAGTCAGCCGAGCCAATGAACAACATCTCGTACTTCTGAAAGAAGTCGAACCAGTCCAGGTTCTTGTCTTCGTCCGACAGTGACTCTTCCTTGGACAAGAATGCGCCGCGGGCCCAGTTCGGGTTGAGTCCGACAGCCATGTCGAAAAAGGTGTTGACACCGTGCCGTGCATCCCTCTCGGCTTCTTCCTGAGTCTCAGCAATGTGAAACGTACGCATGATGTTGAGGGTTTGGCCGTTTGCGCACACACCCATGGGCAGCTCTCTACCACAAACCTCCGAGGCAGTATCTCGATAGGTCTGCCATGCCTCGCGGGTACCTTCGAACGATCGTGCTACCCCGATGACGGCGTGTCCCTTGCGTGCCGCATACTCATAAGATGAGTTCGAGTCTGCAGCCTGCCAGATGGGAGGGTAGGGCTTTTGAAACGGCTTTGGTGTCACGCCCAACGCGATGAGCTCTCCGTTTGGTCCGTAGTGCTCTGGGTCGTCTTTGTAGACACGTGGATCGGCCTCTGACCAGCCCGGCACCGGAATGGTATAGAACTCGCCCTCGTGCTGGACCGCATCTTCTGTCCAACACTTCTTGATGATGTCCAAGTTCTCATCGAACAATCGATAGTTGGTGCCGGGGTCGCGCCGGTCCGCCGCTTCATGAAACTGGATGGACGCCGAGCTGTTGGTGCCACGCGCAATACCCACATCCAATCTACCGCTCAGCAAGTTGTCCGCCGTCGCCAGGTCTTCGGCCAATCGGATCGGGTGATGATCCGGCAGGATGCAGGCGCTCTGCCCCATGCGGAGGTTCTTGGTGATGCTCGCGAGATGCATGCCGACCAGCACGGGATTCGGGCACGCTACCGGGTAGCCCTTGTGCCAGAAGTGATGCTCACCGAGCCAGCAGGTGGTGAATCCGCCCTCATCGAGAACCCGGGCGGTATCCGCCCACTCCTGATGCAGCTTGTGGTCCGGATAAGGCTCACATTCGTGGTAGTAAACATTGCCGTCGAATCTCATGTGCTCGCTCCTGAACAGCTGGCAGAAAGTACCCAGAGCCGGGACATCCATTGACCCGGGGCACGCGGCGAGCGTATCTTCGCGAAAACTGGATTGTCAACCAATAACTTGGTCAGTTGACCAAATTTCGCGGAAAACACCCACTGTTGCGCGCCTCAATTGAGAAAATTCGTCGTCAAGAGCTGGCCCAGGCAGCCCTTTCCACCCTCGCCGAGTTGGGCTTCGCCGGCACCACGGTTGCGCGGGTCGCAAAGCGCGCCGGGATGTCGCAAGGGCTGGTGCACCATTACTTCAAGAGCAAAGCCGACCTGCTGCAGGCGGCAATGCGCCAGCTCAACGCCCACTCCCGTGATCAGGTGCTGGACAGCATCCAGCGCGCCCAGGGGCCACGAGACAAGCTCTACGCGGTCACCGCATCATTGTTTCCGCCGAAGCTGTTCGAACGTGGTTTTGCGCAGGCTTGGCTCGCATTCTGTGGCGAGGCCGCATTCACGCCGGCGTATGCGCGAATCCAACGCATCATGTTTCGACGTATGCATACGAATGTGAGCTGGTATTTGCGCGCGCTGATCGACAAAGCCGAGGTTGACCAGGCAACACGAATCATTTGCATGCACTCACACGGCATCTGGCTACGTTGTGCGCTCGACCAGGCACCATTGTCCCGCCAGCAAGCCATCGCCCAGATGCACGCCTTGTTGGATACCCTGCTCGACTGATGCGCTTCCCGAGCCGGACACTGGACGTGCTAATGTTCAGTGGCCCCTGACCGTGTCTGAGCCATGAGTCAATTTCTGTCATCACTGACCGACACCACTTCGATACCAGTGCTCGAGACCCTGAGCGACGGCATTTATCTGATTGACGAGGGTGGCACAGTGGTTTGCCAGAGTCGGCAGTTTTTCGAGTTGCTGGAGCTTCCGGGGGCATTGCGTGGTGAGGGCAGCACCTTCGAGGTCGAGTTGCCGGCAACGCCGGGCACCTCCTGAGCCAGGCCGAATGAGTCATCCAGGGTCAACCGAAGATGACGCCCGCAGTCATCGACCGGTACGCGGCATCGCCTTCATGCTGATAGGCACAGTGTTGATCACCATCAACGATGCGCTCATGAAATTGGTCATCGTCGACTATCCGTTGGGCGAAGCCATTTTTGTTCGCGGGATTTTCGCACTGATTCCGATTGCGCTGTTGCTGCGTCGCTCCGGCGGTATGGCCGCGGGTCGCTGGCACAGCCTGCGCGGGCAATTGCTGAGCGCCGGCTCGCTGGTGTGCTCGCTCTATTTGTTCGTCTACTGCTTGTCGATTCTGCCTCTCGGTCTGTTGACGATCATGCTGTACGTGAACCCGCTGGTGGTCGCCGCACTCGCCCCCTGGTGGCTGAATGAGAAAGTCGGCTTCAGTCGTTGGGCCGGGGTTGCCATCGGTTTTGCCGGCACCGTGCTGGTGCTGCAACCCACCTCGCCGGACTTCGATTGGCGGCTCTTGTTCGCGTTGTTGGTCGCCTGTGTGGTCGGCTATCGAGACTTGTTGCTCCGCAAGCTGGTGGCCAAGGAAACATCGGTATCGTTGTTGTGGTTCTCATCGACCGCAGTGACGCTCACCGCTCTGCCGACCATTGCGCTTGGTTGGATTCCCATGCCACTCATCGACATCGCCATCCTGGCTGTCGCCGGGCTCGCCTTTGGTTTCGGCATTTACTTCATCACTGACTCGTTCAGATATGCGGACGCTTCGCTGGTGGCGCCCTTCAAGTACTCAGGCGTCGTCTGGGCGCTGGTGCTCGGCTATCTGCTCTGGGGCGAGTCGGTGAATGGCGTCGTCATCGCTGGCGCCATTGTCATTGTCGGCAGCGGTTTGTTTCTTGCCCGCACCTGACAACCGAACCGGGATCTCCATTTCCTGAACGCGGCCTGCCAACGACGTCTGTAGCCGGTCGATGTGACGGGACAGTCACTCGTCATTGTGGCTTCAGAGCATCACGGCACCACCGCTTGCGATGACGGTTTCACCGACAATGAAGCGATTGCGTTTCGAGCCCAGGAACAACACGACCTCGGCGATGTCCTCGGGCTCGGCCGCTCTGCCAATCGGGATCTCCTTGATACGCAATGGCAACCAGGATTGGCTCTTGGCACGTTCGGTTGCGATGGCACCCGGACTCACGCCATTCACCAGCACACCGTGTGGAGCGAGCTCGAGCGCGAACGTCTTGAGCAAGTTGCCGAGGGCGGCTTTAGATGCAGCATAGTGCGGCGTTGTCGGCTTTGCCTTGTAGGCATCGACAGTGACGATGTTGACGACCCGGCCGTAGCCACGTGGCTTCATGGCATCGGTAAACGCACGCGTCATCAAAAATGCACTTTTGACGTTCACGTCGAACACATGATCCCAGTCGGCCACGCTGATCTCATCCAGCGTTGCGTGTGGGTAAATGCCTGCGTTATTGACCAGCAGGTCGGCAACCCCCGAGGTCTGCTCTATCCGGTCCTTTGCTGCGATGACGGCAGCTTCATCGGTAACGTCCACGCAATGCCACATCACCCTATCGCCGGCATCGAGTGCTTGGGCACTGTCGCGCAGACGGGCTTCGTCCAGGTCGAGCATGGCCACTCGAGCACCACGCTCCAGCAACAGCATGGTAATCGCGAGGCCTAAGCCTTGTGCAGCCCCGGTGACAACGGCTAATTGATCGTCAAAGTCATTCATAGTGGGTCCTCGTTGATTCTCATTCCTTGCTGGTCAGCAATGTATACAGTTCGGCGATATCCGAAAGCTGCTCGATACCACTCAGTAGTGACCAGAGTTCGGCACGCCGAGAGTCCGGCAACAGATCCTGGGTGCAATTGTCGAATTTTGCCCGCAGCTGCTCGTTGTTCATCGGGTTTGCGGGATCACCGAGAGCGATCTCCACCGACGCAGTGAGTATCTGACCATCGTCCAGAGTCACCTCGACCCAATCCGGGTCGCACGGATCATACGGGATCTGGGCGTCGCGCGGCTCCCGCGGCTCGATTCTGGTCACCGCACACAGACGCCGGATATCCGCATCGGCCAGTGAAGTCTCATCGACGGAAGCCAGGTTAAAACGACCCTGCACCAGAACGGCGGCGATATTGTACTCGGCCGAAAACATCGCCTCTGCCGTGGTCCTGGGATCGGTGTAAGTCAGCAGGTCCAGATACGCCAACGGAACCGAGGCGCGAATCCCATTGATTCGGCCCGGTTCGGGCCGGTGCTCGGTGTAGATTTTCAACGCCGCATCAATCAAGCGATGAGTGTAGCCGCACGAGGGATAAGCCTTCGCGATCAAACCATGCTCGACAATCGACCAGGGCCGGGCCAACTTGGCGAGCGCCGCATCGAACTTATCGGGCTGGTACTCACCCATTGCCTTCGCCAGACTGATGCGACCATCAATGACCTCATCACTCGCTGTCACGCCGGATGCCGCCAAGGTGGTGGCCAGCACCGCGTTTTGCGCCGTGAGTCCGGCGTGCAGAGGCTTGGTATCAAAACCACCCTGATTGGTGAGGCCGCTCGCCATGGAAGCGGCGATCGACAGCGCATGCGCGCAGAGATGCTCATCGAAACCGAAAAGTCGAGCGCAGGCAGCGCTCGCTCCAACCGTACCCAAGGTCATGGTGGTGTGCCAACCGGCGTAGTAGTGCGCCATGTTCATGGCCTCGCCGAGACGTTGAATGATCTCGACGCCGACAATGTGCGCATCAAGCAGATCGGCGCCACTTTTGGCCTGACCGTTGGCCATCGCCAGCAACGCCGGGAAAATCACAGCGCTCGGGTGCGAGTTGGCGGGCGCATCATAGTCGTCATAGTCCAGCGCATGTGCACTGGATCCATTGACGAGCGCCGCGAACGGGGCGTGCAGGCGTGCCTGATGCCCCACCACAACACAGTCACCGGGAGCGCTGTCCCGAAACGCGGACAAGGCCTTCACCGCGACTGGACGCCGCGCACCGGCAAACATGCAACCCACGGTGTCGGCCAGTGCCGCCCGTGACCGGTCTCTGGCAAGCTGTGGATAGTCCCTGGCTGGGTCGGCGATGAGCCGGGCGAAACACCTGATGGCTGTCACGAAGAACTTCCGTAATTGTGTCGATGACGCAGCGGCGTCGGATGAGTAATTCTGGCAAGCTAGCGGTGCTCGATAGGGTTTTCAAGGCTCTAACAAAATGATCGCTGGCACACGCTACGAATCAAAATACTCATTGCCAATTCGCCCGGCGCTCAGAGACGCATGTCAGCGAGCATGGCGTCGACTGGTCTCGGCGGGTACCTGGCTAGATGCGGCCACGCGGCGTGATGTTGCTCTCGAAACCCGCGCCGCGCTCGATTGCGAGCTCTGCGCGCAGCGCAAGGGCGCGATCTCACCTTTCGCCGTCGATGGCAAGCATGCAACCACCACCCAGCTACCGGACCACCTGGTCGAGTGTGTCCACCGCATTCGCACCGATAGCGGCAGGCTGTCAGAGCGTTGGTATCGTGAACAGTTGGATGCGGGTCTCAGTGACGCTGAGTACATCGAGATAGTAGGTGTGGTTGCAACCATGGCAGCGCTCGACACTTTTGATCTGGCACTGGGGCTCCCGGAGTTCGACCTCGACCCGCCAGTGCCGGGCGAACCCAGCAGACGCCGCCCAGATGCACTGGTCAGTGACTATGCCTGGGTGGCAACCGTCGAACCGCGATTCTTTAGCAATCAGGACGATGATCCCTATCCTGGCAAGACACCGGAGCAAGTTTTCAACATCAACCGAGCATTGAGTTTGGTGCCGGCAGAATGCCGGGGTTTTTTCGACCTCGACGACGAGCTGTATCTGCCGCAATACGCTATTCGCGACTTCACCTCGGATTTGAGAAATCTCACCCACTCCCAAATGGAGCTACTGGCGTCACGTGTCGCGGCACTCAATCAGTGCGACTACTGAGCCGTCAGCCACGCTGGACTGCTCCGTGAGAGCGGCAGACTGGAAGGCAAGAACTACAGCCTCGGTGACATCCACGCGGGCGGTGGCGCCGGCGTCGATCAGGGTGAGCTGTTGGTGGCATATGCCGACGCGGTGCTGAGTCGTGAATCAGCCGCCATTCGTCGTAAACGCGACCAGGTCATCAACCGGCTCGGCCCGCCACAAGCAGCGGATGCAGCCGGTGTCATCGCCTCATTCAACGCCATTGTGCGAATCTCCGATGCGAGCGGTATCCAGCTCGAGGACTTCAAGCAGGACTCCGCCGACGAGCTCCGAAGATTTGTCAATGGCGAGAGCTAGCCGTCTGTTGGACGGACGATTGTGTTTTGCCCGGGCGAGGCGGTGGCATACCCCACCGCCGACATTCGCTCACCGGTAGGCTCTCAAGACGCCTTTCTGTCCTCCAGCCCCAACCGCTTGTGCATGATCGGACTGGTTGTCGTGTACTGTACGAACTGCTTCTGTCCTGGGAACAACCGCTGCTGAATGCCATAAGCAGCCAATGCTGCCTCGTGAAAACCAGAGAGAATCAGCTTTTTCTTGCCAGGATAGGTATTGACATCGCCGACGGCGAAAACACCCGAGGTGCTGGTCTCGAAGTTCTCGGTAGTGACGGCGATGTAGCGCTTGTCGATCTCGAGCCCGAAGTGCGCGATAGGCCCGAGGTCGGGCGACAACCCGTAAAACACCAGCAGCTCATCGAGTTCCGTCTGCTCGAGCACACCGTCACCAATGTCTATCTGGATGCCGGACAACACACCGTCAACTTCTACAAAACCCTTCACACGCCCTGTTCTGAGTGAAACGTTGGCGCCGGGCTTAGCGGCAAGCTGACGTAGCCGCATCGCTGTTGCCGCCGCACCCCGGTAGTCGTCACGTCGATGCACGACGGTGACTGACTGCGCAATCGCGGACAACTCCAACGCCCAGTCGAGAGCGGAGTCTCCGCCCCCGAGAACCACCACGCGCTTGTTCCGGTACTTGTTGCGGTCGGTGACCTTGTAGTTGAGCGTGCCACCCTCGTATTTCTCGATCCCGGCCAGACGCAGTGGACGTGGTCTGAACGAGCCCAGCCCGCCGGCAATCACCACCGCATCGGTGATGAACTCGACACCCTTGCTGGTCTGCAGATAGAACTGGTCGCCGCCCCGGCGTTCCAGCGCAATCACTTCCTGCTTGAGATGATAGGTGGGCGAGAACGGTGCGATTTGCTCTTGCAGGCGATCGACCAGCTCTTGCGCACCGACAACCGGTAATGCCGGAATATCGTAGATCGGCTTATCGGGATAGAGCGCAGTGCATTGCCCGCCAACAGCAGGCAGCGAGTCCACAATGTGGGCGCGAATACCGAGCAGTCCGAGTTCGAATACCTGGAACAGGCCGCTCGGACCCGCGCCAATGATGACAACAGGGGTTTCTATAGACATGGGTTTCAGTCTCACTGAGGGTGATCAGCCCGGCGCGCATCGCGGATCAGCGGATGCCGCGGCACGGTGCCGAGCTGGTAGAAGCGTTGATAACGATTTTCGAAGGTGCGGATATCGACACTGTCTTCGACCGCGAAAGAATCGATGCCACAACGCTGCATCGCGGTCAGCTGGTCAACACGTACATCTCCGCACACGCGTAGCTCATGTCGATAGCCAAGCCGCTCGCGCAGCCGACTCGCAATACTGAAGAAACGGCCATCCTCGAAGTGCTCGACATCGATGACAATGAGCGTCAAGTGCTCGAGGCCGTCACCAATTTCCGTGGGATCATCGCCGTTGCGGAGTCGAACACCGACATTCACGTTCTTCGTCGCTGCAACTCTTAGAAGCTCGAGCTTTCTTGCCTGCCAGACCTCGTTCGGAATCGTGAAAGAAGCAACCGGCAACAGCGGCACATCGTCCAAGTGCAGCCACTCATCGGCGTTGCGTACACCATCTTTGAGCACGCTAGACATAGACCCGCTCCGCAAAGGGTGTGATACCAATCCGGGCGACCAGCTCCGGAAAGGTCTCGTCGGGTTCACGATGCTCGGCGTAGACGGCGAGCAGCCTATCAAGGGTGTCGGCGACGTCTGACTTCGGCACCGCCGGACCCAGGCGCTGGCCGATTCGGGTGAATTGCTCCGCGCTGCCGCCGAGGGTGATTTGATACCACTCGCTGCCCTTCTTATCGACACCGAGAATCCCGATGTGTCCAACATGGTGATGACTACAGGCGTTCATGCATCCTGAAATTTTCACGCGCACGTCACCGAGGTCGTGCAAGTAGTCCAGATCATTGAAGCGTGCGTTGATCTGACGTGCTACGGACAAGGTCTCGGCGTTGGCGAGTGAGCAGAACTCCAGACCTGGGCAGCAGATCATGTTGGTCAAGGTGCCAATATTCGGATGTGCCAACCGATAGCCACGAAGCTGCTGCCAAACCACATGGAGCTCATCTTCCGCAACATCCGCCAGCAGCAGATTTTGGTCATGGGTGGTCCGCACGACACCGAAGCTGTAACGCTCGGCAATATCGGCAAGCGCCAACATCTGCTCGGCGTTCATGTCACCCGGTGGCGTCTGCGGCGACTTGAGCACCACATAAACGGCACGGTAGCCAGACACCTTGTGCTCCAGGGTATTGAAGGCCACCCAGCGTGCGAACTCGTCTTTGTGTCGCGACTGACGCGACACCGATTTGCTCTCGACACCGGTTCGGTAGTCAGGCGCGGCAAAATGCCTCGCCACCCGCGCGAGTTCGTCATCCGCGATAGGCTCGACATATCGACGGGTGACCTGCCACTCGGCTTCGACCTGGGCTTGAAACTCGTCAATACCGAGACTGTTGACCAGAATCTTGATACGCGCCTTGTATTTGTTATCTCGCCGGCCACTCAGATTGTAAACACGCAGGATGGCTTGCACGTATGACAGCAGATCGGGCGCCGGCAGGAACTCACACAAGCGTTTGCCAATCACCGGAGTGCGTCCCAGTCCACCGCCCACCAGAACCTCGAAGCCAAGCTCCTGACGTGCGTTTCGATGCAGTCTCAGACCTATGTCATGGACCTCGGTCACGGCACGATCGGTGGTCGAACCAGTAACGGCAATCTTGAACTTGCGTGGCAGATAGGCGAATTCAGGATGCAGTGTCGACCATTGCCGAAGAAGCTCGCAGTAGGGTCGCGGGTCTTCACTTTCGTCTGGTGCGACACCGGCGAGTGGATCGCTGGTGATGTTGCGCACACAGTTGCCACTGGTCTGAATGGCATGCATATCGACACTCGCGAGCTCGTCCAGAATATCGGGGACACGCTCCACCTCGACCCAGTTGAACTGAATGTTCTGCCGGGTGGTGAAATGTCCGAAGCCTCGATCGTAGCGGGTCGAGATTTTCGCAAGCATCCGTAATTGCCGAGACGACAACACTCCGTATGGGATTGCGACGCGAAGCATCGGGGCGTGACGCTGCAAATAAAGCCCATTCATCAGGCGCAGCGGCTTGAACTGGTCCTCCGTCAACTCCCCGGCGAGATAACGCTGGGTTTGTTCTCGAAAATCCGCAACTCGTTCAGTCACGAGCTGCCGGTCGAATGTGTCGTACTGGTACATAGTCTCAGTCTCCGTACCGCCCAGAAACAAAAAAAGCCGCCACCCGATGCCTCGGATGGCGGCTTTCTGATTCGAACCTGTGCGGTTTTAGGTGATCAAAGTCTCAGCGCATAAGCTCCCGTGCAGAAAGTCCCATCCGGGATATCCGCATACAGGTACAACAACAGAAAAAAGCGCTGTGAGACATCGAAGCTGTTCATTTCCAAAACGGGGCGGCGAGTATCATGCTCGCCGACCCGTGCTGTCAACAGGTTTCAGGCATCGGTTGGAATCCACCACTCATCACCGCGCACGGTGCTGACGTACTCTGGCCAACGTAACTCCACCGGTGGTGGAAAATCCGACGGCAGCAGTGGTGCAACCCATTTGGACCCGCCGACGCCACCGCCAGTTCGCTCTTCGAACTCGGTTTTGGCAGCGGCGATCACGGATGGGTCGGTCAGCAGCTCGACGATAGTCGCCCCAATACAACGCGCGGCACTGAGGTGACACGGATCAATCGCCGGTGCATAGCCGCCGAGGGCGTTATGCACCCACTGCGGATAGCGATACCCCTCGAACGGCGGCTTGAGCGCGGCACGACCGGTGTAGAGCCGCACAGTGGGTGTGTGCCAGGTGTAGTCCACATAATCATCGGAGGTGTAGTTGAGCTGCCACGGCGGCAGCGCACCCCTGATATTGGCTTCATTCTCTTCCGGTGTGGTGAGCCGGGTGAGCTCATCGGTGAAGGGCTCGTCCATGGGATCGAAACCGAGATTTGTTTGAATCTCACGGGCGAACTGCTTGGCTTCCTCGGAAAAGCTCGGCACCCCGCCGAGCTCCAAGTTCTGATAAGTGACCTTGGCCATGACGTGGTTGGGCAAACCCACCCGGGTTTTTGTCACCCAGCGCTCACGGACTTCGCAGTGCGTCATCTGAGCGACGTGGGCGGCGTTGTTGTCCAGCACTTCCCAGATACGTTGCTGCATCTCCAGGGTGGGTGCGCGTGAGGAGTATTGAATCTGCGCGAACTTTGGCGCCAAGTTGTCAGACGTCGCCTGGCCGGCGCCCAGAATGGCTTCGTTCAATGTCCAGGTGCCGGTGTGAGGCAACATGGCCTCTTTAGTGTACTTGGTTGTCGTGTACATCAAGCAAAGCGCGTCATTGGCGCCAGGTGCGCGCGCAATGGTGTGAGAGCTTGCGGCACGTCCAGCCGGTTGCGACGTGTCTTCTCGCGCCGTTGAACGCCATTCGTGATCCTGAGTGCACTCGAAGGTGTAGACCTTGCTCCAGTAGGAGCCACAGTGGGTATCGAGCACCGTGGTATTGCACGGCCATGGATGGAAGCTGATGGCAGCGTCCATGTCATCGAAGTAGCCTTTGGCGGCATGCACGGGCTTGGAGCCGCAGACTTTTTCCGCCGGCTCACCCAAGAACTTGAGCCGGCCCTCGATACCGTGCGTCTGCATGGCATGCTTGGCCGCCAGCAAGCCGCCGAGCGCACCCAGACCGAGCGCGGAATGAGGGTCGGTATGACCGGCTGCCCACCGATGCACGCCATCGCGGGGCTTGTGATAGGGCACCGGGTCCTGACTGTTGCCGGGCACCGCATCATATTCAGCATAACCGCCAATGGTCGGCCCAGAACTCCCCCAGGTGGCGCAAAACGCGGTTGGCATACCGCCCGAGCCCTCTTCAACATCGAATCCTTCGGCCCGCAGCCGTTCGACATACCAGGCCGCCGAGCGATACTCGCGCCAGGCGGGCTCGTGAAAATCCCAGACTTGCTTGTGCCATTGCGACAGCTGCACGGCATGGTCTTCGACCCATTGCAATGCAGTATTCTTTTGAGTGCTGGTCATGTGCTTTCACCTCATTCTTGTGGTTGCTCACGTGGTCGAGAATCAGGTTTCATCGTACAGTGACGCAATAGGGCTTGTCCGCCCGGCGAGGCGGAGGGCACGCGAAACACGGCATAAGGATCTGCTCCACCATGCAACAGGCCAATGACTTCCTCAAAGACAGTCTGACACTGCACGAGCTGCTGGAGACGCTCGATGAGGCATGCTTCAGCCGCGCGACCCAGTTCAAGCAATGGACGGTGAACGACATACTGGTGCATCTGCATGTGTTCAACCGGGTGGCCCAGTGGTCACTCAACGAGCCGGAGCGTTTCGAGGTGTTCATCACCGAGGTCCGCACGGCGGCAGCACAGGGTGTCCATCATCAAGCATTGGCTTATCGCGAGGTCGGATCGCTACGCGGCCGGGCGCTTTGCGAGGCATGGCATCAAGAGTGTCATACGACCGCGGCCACATTTTTGCATGCCGATCCCGATCAACGCGTGACCTGGGCCGGCCCCCCCATGACTGCAGCCATGAGCATCACCGCCAGACAAATGGAAGTCTGGTCGCACGGCCAGGAGATTTTCGATCTACTCGGGAAGACGCGTGAAGAACACGACCGCATCAAGAACATCGTGCTGCTCGGCGTCATGACCTTCGGCTGGACGTTTGCGAACCGCGGACTCGAACGACCGGCGGTCAAACCTTATCTAAAGCTGACGGCACCCAGTGGTGCGCTTTGGACCTTCAATGACCCAAGTGACATCGATTGCATCGAGGGCTTGGCGGTCGACTTTGCACGTGTGGTCACTCAGACGCGAAACATTGCCGACACCGACCTGAAAGTAACTGGGGCGGCCGGGCGTGACTGGATGACGCTGGCGCAATGTTTTGCGGGTTCACCGGAAACGCCGCCACCACCCGGAACGCGGCATCGGGCGGCCTGAGCGGGAGGTCTACGTTTACCTTCTGCAGGCATCCAGATGAAACCGCGGCGCGTGCAGGCAAATAGCTCGCGGGGGAAGCAAAAAGTGACGACAGCGAGTTCCATATCCGAGTCACGCCGTTGGTCCGGATGTACACCATCGCTCACCTATGACCTCACGCCCCATCGTCTCGCTTGCTGTTCGCTCTTAGCCAATCGGCCAACTCGTGTTGGGATATGCAACCACTGGGCAGAGCGTCGCTTGGTCGCTCCAAATAAGCGAGCTGAAACGCCGAGTGACCGCCCTGCAGACTCAACCCGTAGGACTTGGGCCTAAGATTGCCTCCAGCAGCGGCGCATATGAAAGATAAACAGGCCCTAGCTATGCGATCGAGCGGCGTCTCAACGTCGGCTCGTCGATCTCACGAGCGAGACTCAACACAATATCGCCGACTTCGACCCGTGCTGTAGTTCGTTGGGCGACAACAATTCCCGCAGTTGGCACCAGAAACTCCACGGGTGCATCGAAGGCGGCGTCGAGCGGGTGCACGACGGCGACCCGATCGCCTTGTTGAACCTCGTCGCCAACATGACACAGCGTTTCCAGAAAACCAGCCGCGCACGATACCAAGCTGGAATTTTCTAGTGCATTGGTTAGGAAGCGCCTTGGCCGCGGAGATTTCGGCTCTGCCGGTTTGTCGAATTGCGCAATACCCAGATGCTCGAGCATGTTTCGCACACCCCGACGGCCGATACGCAAACTCTCTGTTCCCAGTCGAGCGCCACCACCGAGCTCAGTGGATATGAACGCGACACCCTGCGTCTGTGCTGCGGGATCCATACCACCCTGGTCCTCGATGCCGGTGACCAGATAGGTCCAGGGTGCATCGAATGCAGTGGCGAGTTCAGCGCTTGCCTCGAACACGGCCTGGTCCTCGCAGCTGCACAGGAACACCAGCGGCGAAAAGGTTGCACTGCTGCCGCCAGTATGAATGTCGATGCCAGCATCACAAAGCGGTAGCACCACCTCGGTGACGAATCCCGCGATAGCACTCGTCGGGCCCCGGTCGGCGGCGCCTGGAAACTCACGATTCAAGTTGCCTGCGTCCAGTGGGGACACGCGAGTATCTGCGCGCGCAGCCGGCATGTTCATGGACGGCATGACCAGAACGCGACCCTTGATGTCATCTGGCTCCAGTTCACGCACCAACTCGCGGAGCAAAACCTGACCTTCATACTCGTTGCCATGATTGCCGGCCGCCAGCAACACCGTCGGGCCCTCACCATTTTTGATAACAGCGATGGGGATCGGAATCACACTGTAAGCATTGTCATCGTCAGAATGATCCAGATGCAGCGCACCGACTCTCTTGCCATCAGTGTCAAAATCGAAGTCGTACCAGATAGGTCCATAGCTCGGCATGAGGGCTCCTCGAGTTCACGGTGCCGTGGGTCGTGTTTCGCGGGACTGCGTGCGACCTAGCCGGTTACGGCGCGGGCAACCAGCTGATGAAAATGACGTGTACCCTCGTCCCACCCTGGCGCGAAACGCCCGCCATCGTACGCGGGACTGCCGCGACCCTGCTGGACCAGCGCACACACACCTTCGTCTTCGCGCAACACCACTTCCCAGTCGGAAAAAATCTGATCGCGCACAGTCTCGAACTGAGGATCAGTGGCCGCTTCACCGCGAAAATAAAAATGACGATGCAACCGGGTCGCTGAGGTCGACAGTGGCTCGAAATAGCTGAACTGAACGTCACTGTGATGAATATTGATGGCGCAGTTCGGGAACAGCACCGCAAAAACCGTGCGCCGGCGCCCGTTGGCGGTCGGCCCCTCCATATCCGGCAAGGATGGTGCACCTTCCATCACCGACAGGGTCGCATAGCGCTCATGCGTCCAGGTCTCGTTGTGCATGACCGCGCCCTCACACAACGTCGAGCGGCGCTGCTCGGGCGACAACGAGGCATCCAACACCGGGTGCACTTTGAAGACATGATAGAAGTCCGCATAGTTTTCGAGCGCGAGCTTCCAGTTGCAGCCATAGTCGACGGTCAGATGATGGGCGTGAACAATGTCGGACAAGTCGTAGTCCGTCCATTCACGAAACAGCGCAGCCGCATAACTCTCGAACTCCGGTGCAGTGCCATCCAGATTGACGAACACCCAGTCTGCCCAGGTGGCAGTGCGCACCTCGAAGAGTCGGGGCGCCTCGACTCCTTGCTCGCCATCGACGTCATTGTCTCCCGGGCCGTGAAAGTGTGGTCGGCCCCGCAACACGCCATCGAAGTCGAACGTCCAGGCGTGGTAAGGACACACCACACTAGCAGCGTGCCCGCAGCTCGGGACAATTCTTGCGCCCCGGTGGGGACAGACATTGTGAAAAACACGCACCCGCCCGCTGGCATCCTTGATCATGAACAGGGGATGACCAACCACATCGATGGGGATTCGATCACCGGCAGTGCCGACGTGGCTGGCGCGGCCCGCAAAGACCCAGCTTCTGGGGAACAGGCTGTTTTGCTCGAGGCGCATGAATGCTTCTGAGGTGAAAACCTCATTGGGTAACCCGCGAACCTGATGCAACGGATCGGAAAGACGCTGCAGAACCTCATCGGACACCACAGAAGTGGCGACATCGAAATCGACACCAGGGCCAATGTTTCTGGTTGCGTGCACGGGGTCGACTCCTGGCAGCTAATCCGTCGACGATGGTAGCAAGTTTCCCATTCGGTGGGCACAGTAACTGTTTGGTGGCGGTGATCCGATTCGAGTGGAGGTAGAACAATCGTGACGGGGCAAATGCAACGAGCAGAGGTCGACGAGGCAGCAGTGAGAAAGTACCGCGTCGAACGTATACGCGCGGAGCTGGTGCGCCACGACATGGAGGCCGTCCTCGTGGTCGACCCGGTCAACCTTCGCTACGCGACCGGCTCTCGCAACATGCAAGTCTGGACCATGCACAATATCAGCCGCTATGCGCTGGTTTTTGCGAGCGGACCGGTGGTGTTGTTCGAGCTGCCCACGGGCCGGCACCTCAGCGAGTCTATCGATGTGATCGGCTCGGTGCGCAAGTCAATTCCTTTCGATTACATGCTGGTCGGCGACAACGCACCCGACATGGCAGCGCGTTGGGCTCGGCAGATGGATGAGACTCTGCGCGAGCACGGCTGCAGCAGCCAGCTGCTAGCGGTTGATCGTGCAGATACGCTGATGGTGCATGCACTCGAGCAGCTTCAATACCGGGTGGTCGATGGCAAAGGACTGCTGGAGCACGCCCGGTCGGTCAAGTCCGATGAGGAGATCAAGGCGTTCTGTGCCTCACTTCGCACCTGCGAAAATGCCGTGCGGTCCTTGTATGAGTTCGCCAAACCGGGGGTTACCGAGTCACAGGCCTTCGGGCATTTGCTCGGCCAAAGTGTTGCCCAGGGTGGCGAGTATCCAGAGACTCGATTGTTGTCGTCGGGGCCGCGAACCAATCCCTGGTTTCAAGAAGCCGATGACCGCGTGATGCGAGCCGGTGACCTGCTGGCATTCGACACCGATCTGATCGGCCCGATGGGGTTTTACAACGACATCTCACGCACCTGGGTCATCGGTGAACGGGAGCTCACGGGTGAGCAACGCAATCTGTTCGAGGTCTCTCGTGCGCAGCTCGAGCACAACGCGGCATTGCTCAAGCCCGGCTTGAGCTTCATCGAGTATGCGAGCAACGCTTACCAGCTGCCGAAGGCCTATCTGGATAATCGCTACGCGGACATGGCACACGGTTGTGGCCTGGGTGTGGAATATCCCTTCGTCCTGTACCCGGAAGATGCCGACGATGGCATGTACGACGGACACTTCGAAACCAACATGATCGTCTGTCTGGAGAGCTACGTCGGGGAGCTGCATGGCGCCGAGGGCGTAAAGCTCGAACAACCGGTGTTGGTCACAGAGACGGGTTCAAAATTCCTGAGTGAGCTGCCCCTGTCAGCGACTGACTTCTGATCGGCTTTTGCCTGCATGCCCCCGATCAAACGACTACCGTTCAACAACGATTCGAATGGCTGGGAGCATGCGCTCCCCGCTCTCAGTGCATCACCCGCATTGCGTGGAGACACTCGCTGCAGATGGCTGGTGATCGGCGCCCGGCTCCCGAGGGGCACCATCAATGTTCCGTTGGCGGCGGATCTGGCATCTGGTATCGCCAATCCGCTCATTGGTGACATGATGTCATTCGGCGAGCCCGCGAAGCTGCCTCCGCGGCCGCTTCTCGATATCGGCGCTGCATTCAATCTGTGGCGCTGGACACGGGCCGCCCGAATGGAGCGCTGAACAACAACTGCAACAGGGAGGAGACATGGCGCCAAAAACCAACGTCGGCAAGACCTATGAGGTCAATACACCGGAGCAACAACAAGCCCTCTATGATGACTGGGCGACGAACTACGAAGCCGAGCTCTGCGCCATGGGCTATCGCATTCCGGCCGCCATCGCAGCCGTGTTCACACGCTTCGTAGCGGCTGACACTCAACCGATCCTGGATGCCGGCTGTGGCGCCGGTATTCAAGCCGAGCCACTCGCACTGCTCGGCTACGGACCCATTGTCGGTATCGACTTATCCGATGGGATGATGGCCATCGCGCGCGAGAAGAATTTGTACTCAGAGCTACATCAGGCTGAGCTCGGCACCCGGCTCGACTTTGCCGATGACCAGTTCGGCGCGGTGCTGTCGGCCGGCACAATCACGCCGAAGCATGCGCCTCCAGAGAGCTTCGAAGAGCTGATCCGGGTTTCACGCAAAGGTGCGCACATTGTGTTCAGTATGCGCGACGATCCGGCGCAAGAACCCGAGTACCCGCAAGCGGTGCAACACCTCGCTGACGAAGGTCATTGGAAGTGGGTTTTTGAAACTGACGGCTTCGCCTCTATGCCCTATGGTGAGCCGGAGATCTCACATCGCATCTACGTCTACGAGGTGTTGTAACCCCGACGCCCCGGGCTGCTACGACGCGCGACGGCGCATTTTCTTGCGACACTCTCGGGTTGCCGCTGCATCCACACTGCCATCGCGTTTGAGCACCACACCGTAGTCCTTGCGCGCCGACTTGCGACTGACCAGGCTAGTTTGCACATCTGCGAGCACAGCCTCTACATCGCGTTCGTAGGCATGTCCAAAGCCACCCCCACCAGGCGTGTGCATTATCAGGGCGTCACCCGCCGGAATCTGCTGCTTACCTTTGCCATTCAGGATTTTTCCTGACTCCAGTGACAGCTGCCCACAAGCGCCGTCAGCGCCCCCCCAACTGCCTCGGGGTGGAAACTTGATACGATCGACCGAAGAAAACAAATCGACGGGCGCACCTTCGGTGCTCTCGACAATAACGGTCTGTCCGGTGCCGCCACGATATTTTCCGGCGCCGCCGGAATCCGGACGCAGCTCGCGACACTTAACCAACAGCGGCGCAATGCTTTCGGTGATCTCCACTTGTGAGCCGAACACGCCGCTCGGAAACGCAGTCGCCGACAAGCCGTCCTTTGTCGGTCGCGCCCCGGTGCCGCCATTGTGGGTCAGCTCGACCGCAAAAGGCGTGGTGTTACTGCGACGGCTGGTGTCCACAACGCTGCGTAACGGTAGATCGTACATGCACGACGAGCCTTCCGCGGGGACCTTGTCTGGCAGTGCTTGACGCAGACAACCAAACACCAGGTCGGGAGTGATCTGACCGATAATATGGCGTTGCGCCACCGGCGCCGGTCGTGGCGCGTTCAGAATGCAGCCCAGTGGCGCCTCAACCTTGAAGGGCTCTAACGAACCGGCATTGTTCGGCACCTCGGGAGCAAAAATGGTGCGCATGCCAAACACGCTGTAGGCCGTTGCATAGTTCAAGGGCACGTTGATGCCGAGTGCCGAGCAATGCGAAGTACCGTCGAAGTCAACGACAATGTCACCGTCGCCTATGACCATGGCCGCTCTGAGTTCTATCTCGAAGTCGTAGCCGTCGATCATCATGCGGTGCTCATAGCGCCCCGCCGGGGCCTCACGGATGGCCTGTTGAGTGGCCCGCAGTGAAATATCACGGATGTAGCCCGAAATCTCATCCAGACTGGCGATGCGGAACTCACGCATCATGTTGACCAAACGATCAGAAGCGACATCGCAACAGGCGATGAGTGCGTAGACATCGCCTTCATTCTGAAAGGGCGCGCGAGAGTTGGCCCGGAGCAACATCATCAAGGTCTCATTGATCTGACCTTGTTCGACCAGCAGCATGGGCGGAATCAAGAAACCTTCATCGAACACATCTGAACCGTCCGGCCCCATTCCAAGACCGCCGAGATCAATCAGATGCGATGTGCACGACACCAGACCGACCGGCTCACCGTCCAGAAACGTCGGTTGCACCAGCACGAAGTCATTCAAATGACCTGAGCCGTACCAGGGATCGTTGGTGAGATAGGTGTCGCCAGGTCGCATGTGCTCGAGTGGGAACACACCCAGAAAGTGCTTCACGGACTCGGCCATGGTGTTGATATGCCCCGGCGTGCCGGTCACAGCCTGGGCCAACATTCGGCCGTCGGTATCAAAGACACCCGCCGAAATGTCACCGCACTCGCGCACGATGGGACTGAAGGCCGTGTGCATCAGCGCCTGGGCTTGCTCTTCGACCACCGACAACAGCCTATTCCACATGACTTGCATCTCGATGGCCGAGGTCTTACTGCGTTTCCGGTTCGCCATGGTTCACGCCCCCCGTTTGGTCATGATGATGTTGCCGATGCTGTCGATACTCGCGTCAAACTCAGGGCTCACCAGCGTCGTCGTCTGCGACTCGATGATCAGGGCCGGCCCTTTGATGCGATCACCAGTGCGCAGTTGCGCCCGTTCGAAACACGGCACATCCAGCTGCTTCCGGCTCTGCCCCCAGTAGACACGACGCCGTGATACGGGCCGTGGCCGGCGGCTCGTTCGGGTGTTGCGCACCCGCTTCGGCTTGCCGGTTGCGGTGGCGGCAATGTAGCCCCAGTTCATAATCTCGATGTCGACGTTTGGCACCGTTCGGCCGAAGATTCCGCGATAGGTCTCGTCAAAGCGTTCACGCAGCCAGTTGCCGAAGTCCTTCGGCAGCGTCCCCTCGGGCACGTCGACTTCGATCTCGTGCCCTTGCCCTTCATAACGCATGAACACCGTGCGCTGCTCGGTCAGCTCCGCATCTGGAGACCCCTGGCGTACGATGGCGCCGGCCTCCTCGGCCATCTCATCGAGCAACCGACGGACCGCCGACTCGTCGAACTGGCTGAGCAGCATGTACAAACTTCTGATGAGCTCGTAGGAGATGGGCGCGCTCAAAAAGCCGACTGCTGATCCGACCCCGGGATCGGGCGGCACAATGATGTGCTTGATTGCAGTCTTCTCGGCGACCCGCGAAGCATGCAGCGGCCCGTTTCCACCAAAGGCGATCAAGGTTCTATTCGAAATCTCGGTGCCGTGCTCGACGGCGTGCACCCGCGCCGCGTTCGCCATATTCTCATCGACCATCTGCGAGACACCGTAGGCGGCATCACGCTGACTGACACCAAGCTCATTGCCTATAGACTGCTTGATGGCACGGGCTGACGCACTGGGCCGCAACTTTACACGGCGCTCGGCAAAGTAGGCCGGGTCAATGAACCCAAGCGCCACATCGGAATCCGTGACTGTGGGCTCGGTGCCGCCCTGACCGTAGCAAACTGGACCCGGATCGGCACCGGCGCTGTCAGGACCGATGGCGAGACGACCGAGGCTGTCGACGCGCGCGATTGAGCCGCCACCGGCGCCAATTTCAATCATTTCAACAACAGGAATACGCACCGGCAAGCCACTGCCTTTGACAAAACGCTCGGCTCTACCGATTTCGAACTGACGCGAGCGTTGCGGCACACCGTCATCGATTAAGCACAGCTTGGCGGTCGTGCCGCCCATGTCGAATGACACGGCGTTCTCGATCCCACATCGCTCGGCGATCTGCGCGGCCAGAATGGCGCCACCACTCGGACCTGATTCCACCAGGCGAATGGGGAACTCGGCTGCAGTCTCCAAGGTCGTGACGCCACCGCCAGAAGTCACGATAAACAAGGGGCACTGGAACTGACTTGCTTCCAGCGCCGCGGCCAGGGCGTGCAGATAGCGGCCCATCAGCGGTTTGATGTAGGCGTTGGCAAGTGCGGTGCAGGCGCGGTCGAACTCGCGGATTTCCGGACACACCTCGCTCGACAGCGTGATGGACAGATTCGGTCGGCGCTTGGCGATAGTGTCGCGCAGCGCACACTCATGATCCGGGTTCAAATAGCTGTGCAGCAGACAGATGGCAATGCTCTCGATGCCCTGCGCATCCATTTCTGCGAGCATTTTGTCGACACCCTGGGTATTGAGCGGCGCCAGCACCTCACCACGTGCATTGACCCGCTCGGGCACCGTCCAGCAACGTTCCCGGGTAACCAGCAAGTCAGGCTTGTCAAGGAGAATGTCGTATTGGTCGTAACGCCGCTCGTAGGCGATATCGATGATGTCGCGAAACCCTTCGGTGGTTACGAAACCAACGTTGGCGCCCTTACGCTCGATAAGAGCATTGGTGGCAAGCGTAGTACCGTGAATGACCGCACTTACTGATGCCGGTACGACTGCCGCTTTCTCGCAGACAATGCGCACACCATCCAGCACACCGTCTACCGGATTACCTGGCGTGGTGAGAGTTTTGGCAGTGGTGAGAGATTTACCGTCACCCAAGGCAACATCGGTAAAGGTGCCTCCGATGTCGACTGCAAGCCGTGGAGCGACCGCCCCACGGCGGGTCGTTTTTGATCTCACCATCGACTTCTGCCCTCGTGCTGATCTAACCCAAAGCCGGCGCGGATGTTCTCTTAGCGAAAGCCCAATAGCAATAAAAAATGCGAGGTTGTTCAACCTATCCGCGAACGGCCGGATAGACCGCTGTCAGATCACTGGTCAGGGTAGATGCAACCAGGCTTCGGGGTCGCCGATATCAGGCCGGAAATAACAGATCATGCGTCCGTCATCGCCAGCAGTTGCGCTCTGCTCCCAGGGTGCAATGCCGTGCAGAGTCAGCCGGTGGACCAGATATGCTTCTCCAGGTCGCGCAAAGATCTCAGTACGAGCACAGCTCTCGAAAATGTCGCGTCGCACGCGATGATAGACCTCTGTGATGTCCTGCTCGCCCCAGCACTCAGGGGCCAATCCATCGAAGCGGCTCGACAGTGCTGAACGGACTTGTTCGTGCGAGCCCTCGAATACCACGAACGGCGCCGCCTGCTCACCGAAGCTCACCATAGGCAGTCCGAGGATGAAGCCATGGTGTTCTCGAAGATGCCGCCGTCGCGCACTGCCTTCGGGTAACAAGCCGTCGACGTGCGCGGCATCGCGTTCACGGCGGTATCTGAAAGCGCCGCCTGACTCGCCTTCCATGGGTTTCGGGTAGCCAGGGTAGCAGACCGACACTTGTGCTTGGTCCCACTCGAAGTCCGGCAAGGCCAGCTTCTGGTTGATGAAGTCCACGACCGACCCGGACAACGGTCCGCTGCCATTCACACCGCCATCGGCTCGATTCGCGAGCGCGTTGACCCCCGCAAACCAGGTGCCGCCGCAGCGGTGCCATTGGCGTTGCTCTGGCGACGTCAAACTCGCCCTCGCGTCCGGCAAAGCCTGCCGGACCCAGCTCTCGATGCCGGGGTCGTGTGCAAACCGGCACCAGCCGCGCCGGAAGAACTGCTCCGTCAGTTGCTCGAAATCCTGTGGTTCGGATCCCATGGGATAGAGAATTTGAGATGTCTCGATGATTGCGATTATCCATCAAGCCACCAGCAGCGGCCAGCCGGAATGAATCCACGGCAACGTCCGCTGCGGCTGGGTGACGGTGTGGTGGATTCGCTTTGCTATCATGCGCGCCCAGTTTCAAAGCGGTGACGCCACCTCGGAGCACATCATGCAAGCGTTTTGCCAACGAGTTGTCGAGTCCAAATACTTCTCACCTTTCATCATTGGACTGATCATTTTTAATGCGGTGCTGATTGGCGCTGAGACCTCAGAGACTTTCCACGACCGCTACCATTTCAGCGTTCGCTATCTGAACTTGTTCATCCTGATCGTGTTCATGCTCGAAGCAGCGCTAAAGATTACGGCCGCGTGGCCTAAGCCGGGGCGCTACTTTTCTGATCCATGGAATGTGTTCGACTTCACTATTGTGGTGTTGTCACTGGTCCCGGCAACCGGCAGCCTGGCGATGCTTGCGCGGCTGTTGCGCCTGCTGCGCGTGCTGCGTCTGATTTCGGCCATTCCTGAGCTCCGGCTCATTGTGTCGACGCTGGTGCGCTCGCTGCCGAGCATGGCAAATGTGATCCTTCTGATGAGCATCATCTTCTACATCTACGCGGTGCTCGGCTTTCATTTGTTTCACGAGCACGACCCGACACACTGGCGCAATCTCGGCATCTCGCTGCTGACCTTGTTCAGAGTCGTGACCCTGGAGGATTGGACAGACGTGATGTATCAGGCCATGAGCATGCACTGGATGGCCTGGCTCTATTTCGTCAGCTTTGTGATTCTCGGCACCTTCGTAGTGGTCAACTTGTTTATTGCAGTCGTGCTCAACAACCTCGATGAAGCCAAGCAGGAGAGACTAGACAGCTTGCGGTCACCACTCGGGCGTGACGAGCTCATCACCCACTTGCGTCAGACCCAGGACATGCTCGATCAGCTCCAGCGTCGGCTGGCCAAGGAAGACGAGGCGGCACGTTAATGCGACTGTTGCACAACCGCCCAACGTGATAGCGTCGGCCGACGTACAGCAGAGTCACGGGGACTGTGATGGTCAAATTCAGCATCATGACGGCATTGGATCCGAACGCGCCGGTCACCGACGTCGTCGATGTCGCCAAGGCCACCGAGGAGGCCGGCTTCGACACGCTTTGGTTGTGGGACTCGTGGGCGTCCAAAGACGTCAACATCGGTCTGGCGCTGGCCGCCCAGCACACCCGCACCCTCAAGCTTGCGACCGGTGTTTCGCCGACGCCGCTGCGTCACTCGGCATTATTGGTCAACAGTATTGCCACTGTGGACGATATCAGTGACGGCCGAGCCATACTTGGCATCGGTTGCGGGGGCCAGGCCACTGTCGGTCGGCTGGGTGTGCGCAAAGCCAGGATTGCTGAGTTTCGCTCAGAGATGCAGCTGATCCGGTTCCTGCTTGCTGGCGGGCAAGTCGATGAGGATGGCAAGCTCTATCAGATCGAATCTGTTTCACGCCCGGTACCGGTTTACACTGCCGTGTGGGGACCGCGTATGCAGACCGTCAGCGGTGAGCTGGCGGATGGGGTCATCATCATGGGACCGGAGCAACCCGCGGTGTTCGCCGACAAAATGGCGCGTGTGCGGGCCGGCGCCAGTGATGCGGGTAGAAACCCCGATGAGGTGAAGCTGGTGCTGCAGGTGACCGGCGCCTATGCAGACGACCCGACCCCGTTCATCGACAAATACAAGTCACTGGCCATCCATCACATGCAACGACTCGGCTACGAGAAAGAGTATCCAAAAGAGTTCGCGCCGTTGTTCGACAGGGTGAGACAACACGTCGAGAATATCGCCATGCCCGAAGGTAAGTCACCCGGCACCGAGCTCATTCCTGATGAATTCGTGAAGCACGCGATGATGGTGGGCACCGAGGAGGAATGCGTGGAACGCATGCGCTCGCTCATCGCGATTGAGCCCGACGAGATTGTTTTCAGTATCGGCTACGCGACCGTGGCCGATATCGAAAAGTTTGCGAATCTGGTGCGCAAATCAGTCGCCGCCTGAGCCGTGCGCTCATGACGCGCCGCTGAGGGTCCCTCACAGCAGCAGCTGTCCGCCATTCACATGCAACACCTGGCCGGTGATGTGGCGAGCCGCATCACTGGCGAGAAACACGATAGTCGAGGCAATATCGTGCGGAGTGGCAATACGGCCGAGGGGCAGCCGCGCGACCGCCTCGGCGATTTCTGTCTCGGTCATGCCATCGCGCGGCTGAGCCGTGTCGGTCAGCCCTGGGGCAACTGCATTGACCCGAATCTGATGGTCGGCGAGCGCAACAGCCAGCGAGCGCGTGAATCCGATCAAACCGGCTTTGGTGGAAGCATAGTGCACACCCAACGGCGGCCCCGAGTGGGCCGCTGCAGACGACAGATTGACCACCGCGCCAGAACGCTTCGCTGCTGCCATTTGCCGAGTCAGCGCCTGCGTGCAAAAGAAAGTGCCGCGCAAATTGATGCTCATCACCCGGTCCCAATCTTCAGCAGTCATATCGAAAAACGGCACCCGCGGGAAAACACCGGCGTTGTTGACGACGATGTCGACACCCCCGAGCTGCTCGGAGGCGTTCACCAAGCTCGAAACCTGATCCGGTTGGGAAATGTCAGCCTGAACGGCAATGGCCTCAGCACCCGTCGCTCGGACTGACTCGCAAACGGCCTCGGCGCCCGATGCGTCATCGATATAGTTCACCACCACGTTCGCGCCGGCCGCGCCAAGCGCCTCCGCGGTAGCAGCACCGATACCTTGCTGGGCGCCGGTCACCACCGCCACCCTCCCTGTGAGCTTGCTCGCTGCGGTCATGAGTTCTATTCGTCTTTTCGACCTTCGGTAAGCGCCGCCTTGGAAAAACCTGTCGCGCCCAGATTACGCAACAGCTCTCCCTCGCCAGACGGTGACTGCCCCGGCTGCGGGGGAATACCGGGTGCGTCAAAGACCTCGATTTCAGGTACCACTGGCCGCGAATCTTCCGCGTACAACCACAATCGCAGCAGATGGCGGCGTACGTCCGGTTTGTCGTCCTCGAAGGCCGCCCGCGCATGCAATACGAACAGATTGTTGTAAAACGCCGCCTCACCGGGCTCGAGCGTGAACTCGACCATCACTTCGTCGCGGTGGGCTATCTCGTCGAACGCATTCAACGCGGCGACATCCACATCTTCCAGTGGCTCGGCACGCAGTGTGGCAGCCGCCTCGATGAAGGCACGCATGTAACGACTGCTGAGCAATCCTTCGGTCTCGGTGAAAACAGGGACCCGATGCGGGGTGTAGGGCAGCTCGTCGGGTCCTTGCTCACCGAGACGATACAAGCTGTAGCCACGATACAAGCTCTCGAGAAGGTGTGGCGACTCACGCAGCATGACGTTGTGCACACTGACCGCGGAGGCATAGCGGCTTTCGCCACCGGTTTTCGGCAGACTCAATGACAACATGGCGTGGTAATTACCGAAGTCATTGTGCAGCGAAAGCTCGCGTTGGCTGCGATAGGCGCGAGCGTTGACATCGACATCACTGACGTCGACCACATGGCCGAGCCGATCGCCCATCACGCTTTGGCTTGCGGGCTCACCGAGATGCACACCCAGGCCCCAGAACATGAGCTCGATGTCCTCGGCTGGCCAGCTCTGAACCGGGAATCCACGCACGATCACCAGTCCTCGTCCCTCATCGAGCGCGGTTCTGACATCAGTGATCAGCTGCTCGGCATCTTGCACGTCGAAGTCGGTTCGTTCGAGCGATTCCAGCTCAGCGTGGCGATCGCGGAGCTTGCGGACCGCCGATTCGAACGCCGCCACCTCGGATGTCGACAGAGTCCGCTCGAAAGTGCTCTTGCCCGCCACCGATGCGGACGTCCATGCAGAATCGTGATCAATCTGGGTCTTAATCATGTTTGAGGTTCCTCGACAGTCCGGCCTCGGTCACCACGTTGATGCAAAACGAGCTGCCACGCCAAATGACCTCGCGTTGGATGACCTCTGGTCAGTTGGCCTGCGCTGACAGGTATCGTATCTTCGACGCACCCACAAACCCAGACCGGGGACAACCGATGTCAAGTTCGGAGCTCGCCATAAAACCACTGAGCGGTGCGCTGGGGGCCGAAGTTACTGGCGTGCAGCTAGCAGAACTCGTCGACCGTAACAGCTTCGGCATGATTCGCGAAGCCCTGCTTGAGCACCTGGTGCTGGTCGTGCGGGACCAACATCTGACACCCGAGCAACACCTCAGTGTCGGACGCGCACTGGGCACGCTGAATGTTCACGACTTCGTCGAAGGACTGAGCGACTACCCCGAGATCATCGAGATCGTCAAAGAACCCGAAGACAACGGTTACACCTTCGGCGGCACCTGGCACACCGACGTCTCCTATCTGGAACGACCGTCCATGGCGTCGCTGCTGTATGCAAAAGAAGTCCCTGCGAGTGGCGGTGATACCTTGTTCGCCAATACCTATCTCGCCTACGAAACCCTGTCGGAAGGCATGAAACGAATGCTCGAGAGTCTGCGTGCCGTGCACTCCCCGAAGGAAATCTACAGCATCGTCTCGAAGCGCGGCGATCGCCGTGCGGCCAACCAGAAGAGCATGTCGTTTCAAAATCCGGAACAGGCGTTCGGCGAAGTGATTCACCCGGTGATTCGCACCCATCCGGAGACCAGTCGAAAGCTACTGTACGTGAACGGCAACTTCACCTTGCGGTTCGAAGACATGAGCATCGAGGAAAGCCAGCCACTACTCGAATACTTGTTTGCTCATCTCTCGCGGCCAGAGTTCAGCTGCCGGGTCCGGTGGCACCCCGACACGCTCACCATCTGGGACAACCGCTGCACGCAACATCTCGCCATAGGCGATTACGACGGGTCGAGACGCCGCATGCACCGAGTTACGGTGAATGGTGACCGTCCGCACTGACAACTGGCTTGCTTTGGCGACGCGGTTTATGCTTGCTGTCATTGCGAATTGAGGTCTTGCAACCTTGGCAGGCAGCTACTCAGAGACTGATCTCAACACGGCTGTGATACGCAGGAAGTCTGTGCTGCGTGAGATTCACGACGTTACTGCCGACCCGTCCCGCGAGTTTCCACAACAGATCCACCACATCTTGACCGTAGGGTGTCGACAATTTGGCTTGCCTAAACGAGCAGCCGCTCCTCGATGGATCCTCGAGTCCCAACTTCGATGGCTTCTTGCAGAAGCCTTTTGACATCTACGAGCTCCATAACCGAATCGAGGGCGCCATTCGTCGCCCTGCCACCTGAGACAGGGACATGAAAGGCATACGTGTTATCGATATGACTCAGGCGTTGTCTGGTCCGTTCTGCACCTGGCTGCTGGGTTCGCTGGGCGCCGATGTCATCAAGGTCGAGCCACCGGGCGGTGAGCCCGCCCGGAACACTCCACCGTACAAGAACGGTGTCAGTCTCTACTTCGAGTCAGTGAACAGAAACAAACGCTCCATAGTGCTGGATCTCAAGACACCCGCCGGCGTCGACGCGCTGCACAAGCTGATCGCGACTGCCGATGTCCTAGTCGAGAACATGCGCCCGGGCGTACGTGCACGTCTGGGTTGCAGCGACGAGGAACTCGAGCGCATCAACCCGACGCTGGTGCTCGCCTCCATCAGTGGCTTCGGACAGACTGGACCACTCGCCTCGCAACCGGCGTACGACATCGTGGTGCAAGCGATGAGCGGCATGATGAGCATTAACGGTCCACTCGGCGGACCGGCCACCCGGGTGGGGTTCTCCATCGGCGATATCGCCGCTTCCTTGTTCGCCACCATCGGCATATTGCAACGGCTATACGAGCGTGACGCAGCGGGTGCTGCGCGCACCAGCCATCTGGACGTATCCATGCTCGGCTGTCAGTGGGCCTGTCTGGAGAACGCCTTCGCGAGATTCCTCAATGCGGGCATTGTGCCGGGCCCGATCGGCTCCAGACATCCGTCCATGACGCCATTCGAAACATATCCGGGCAGCGACCGTGACTTTGTGATTGCGTTAGGCGGGCAACAGGACTGGCACCGGTTTCTTTCGTGTATTGGTTTGCCCGAACTGGGTGATGACCCGCGTTTTGAGTCTGAAGAATCACGCTTGGAGCATCGTGAGGCGCTATGGTCGAAGCTGGCCGAGCATTTCGAGCGTGAGCCGGCACAAGTCTGGATTGACCGGATGCTGGAGCAATCCATTCCGTGCTCGGTCATCGAGGATGTCCAGAGCATCGCTGCCAGTGAGCTCAGCGATGCATATCACGCGTTCTCCGCGGTGCGTTCGCCGGACGGTCGGGAACGTCGTTTCGTGCGCAACCCGATTGCCGAGGCCGGCGTCGAGGAAACGCCGGCGCCCGCGCTTGGTGAGCATACCGAGGAGCTTCTACGCGAGATTGGCGCCAAGATTTGATCGCTCTAGATCTCTGATGACTTGCTCTGCATTAATTTGGGCGTACGCACGCGCGGTAGAGTGCAAACTGTCACCGTCAAACTCTGGCCGTGCCGCAATCCATCCGATTTGGGCCAGCGCGCGAACGACTATGAACAAGGGCAACATTGCTGCATCAGCCTCGTCCAGCGGACGCAGCTCTCGATATCCCTCGAGCAAAGCGTCACGGTTGGCCTCGAAGTCGGAGTCATTCCGATAGGGCATGACAGCCACCGCAAGGTCGTACAGATGCCAGCCAAATCCCGAGTCATCGAAGTCGATGATGTGCAAGTTGGTGCCATGAACAATGACATTGCCCGGATGCAGATCGGCGTGAATCAAGCTGTAAGTCTTCGGGCGTTTTCCATAAGCCTCCAGCAGCGGGTAAATACGTTCACGTAGACTCGCACACCACTGCTGTTCGTCATCGTTCAAGGCACCGGACTCCCAAAAACGACCCCAGAATGGCTGATCACCCATGAGTCCATGATGATCTAGGTGATGCCGGCAAAAGCCCGCGGGCAACGACCAACCGGTCGCCTGATTATGTAGCGCGGCAATCAAGCGTCCGAGTTCCATATAGCGTTGTGCGACATAGTCATCGTCTATGCTACTGTCGATGAGGTCGAGCATGGTGTCGCCATCGACCCATTCGAGCACACCGGCATAACGTTGCTCATCGCCGACCCGAGTCAGCGCATATCGTTCGCCAGCACTGGTGTACAGCGCCCGGGGCGCCCCCAGGCCGGCGTCACGCAATGCGCTGGTCCACGCCTGCTCGGACACCAGTTCATCAAAGCTGTGATAGCCGGGCCGGTGCAACCTGAGAACATAGATGGTGTCATCGGTGCAGTCGACCCGAAACACGATGTTCTCAGACTGCGAGACTCTCTCGATTCGAGTCGGTTCAAGTGGCCATTCGGCGACAACCCGGTGGGCCGCCGCATACGCTTCATCCATAGATCTCGTCAAGCGTAGCTTCGAAGGCCTGCACAAACGTCTCGGCGTCATCCTTGGAGAACACCAGCGGTGGGCGCAGCTTCAGAACGTTGTCATAAGCACCAGCGTTGCTGATCAAGAACCCCTTGTCCTTGAGCGCGTTCACCATGCGCTCAGCGCCGGCGACATCGGGCATCTTTGATTGCCGGTCCGTCACCCACTCGAGCCCCAGGAACAGACCACAGCCGCGAACGTCTCCAATAAAATCGTAACGCTGTGACACGCTTCTGAGGCGGTCCAGCAACCAGCCGCCCACGCTCGCGGAGTTGGTCGCCAGGTCTTCGTTCTCGAGCACATCCAACACCGCGTTGCCCGCCGCCGCCTGCAACGGGCTAGACGCAAAAGTGTTGAAGTATCGAGTCTGCTGTCGATACTTCTCGACGATGCTTCGACTCGAAATCGCGGCCGCCACCGGCACACCCGACCCGATAGGCTTGCCGAGGGTGACGATGTCGGGCTCGATGCCAGCAACTTCGTAACCCCACCAGCGACCGGCACGACACAGTCCCGCCTGAACCTCATCGGAAATCATCAAGCCACCTGCTTCGTGCACCCTGGCCATGGCTTTCGCCAACAAACCGTCAGGCAACTCTGGTAAGCCTTCGTTGGCGAAAATCGGACAAATCAGCATTCCGGCGATACCGACGCCATCACGCTTGAATCCGGCGATAACTTGGTCCAGACAGTCCAGATAGTAGTCGGTCGCGTCGACCTCACCGTCATAGCGATACGTGTCCGGCCACGGAATAGACCTCACCTCGCCGCTGGTGGCACGGCACCGGGTCAGCTGCGACACCAGATCACTGTTGCCGTGATAAGACTCATCGGTACAGATGATTCCACGCGCACCAGTGGCAATACGCGCCATGATGATGGCGACCTCATTGGCCTCAGTGCCGGTGCAGGTAAAAACCGTGTTCTCGAGCCCGCTGTGCAGCTTGCCCACCAGTCGTGCCGCATAATCCACGACACCTTCATGCAAGTATCGGCTGTGGACGTTCAGGGTCGAGACCTGGCGGGTGATGGCTTCGACGACGTGGGGGTGACAGTGCCCAACACAGGGGACGTTGTTGTACATGTCCACATAGCGCCTCCCATCTGGATCGAACAAGTACACACCCTCACCGCGCACCAGATGCACGGGCCTTTCATAGAATAATGTCGTACCCGCGCCAAGATACTGGTCTCTTCGTGTAGCCAGGTTCGACTGGGTTGCCATGACGTGGCCTCTCGAGTTTGGGTATTGGGGAGATATCTTATACCGTGCCCGTCTCAGGTTTCACCGTCGGCAATTACTGGATTGGACCTCAAATGTCAGACCTAGGCGCCATTCGCGCGGAGCTGCTCAGACCGGGCTCCCCTTTCGAGGTCGAGGCCCAGACCGTGGACGGGCGCCAGGTTCGATGCTGGAAGCATGCGCCCGGTAATCTTCGCGAGGTGCTGGATGCGACCAGACAGTTCAACGAGCAGACTTATCTGGTCTACGAGAACGAGCGCATCAGCTATTCGCGGCACTATCAAGCTGTTGAGAGTTTCGCGGCCGCCCTGACTAGACGGTTTGGCGTTGAGCCGGGCGACAGAGTTGCATTGGCGATGAGAAATTACCCTGAGTTCGTCATCGCCTTCTGGTCGGTGATCGCGCTAGGGGCGGTGGTTGTGCCGCTGAATGCCTGGTGGCGGCGCGAAGAGCTGCTGTTCGGGGTTTCAGACAGTGGGGCAAAGCTGCTGATCGCCGACGAGCGACGGCTGACTCAGATTCACGATGCCCCGTCATTGCCTCCCTGTGTGAGCGTGCGTACATCGTTCCGCGAGAACTGTACTCGATTCGGAGACTTGCTCGACCCTGCCCGTGCACTGCCACTTCCGGAGATTGACATCGAGCCGGATCACCCCGCGACCTTGTTCTACACATCGGGGACCACGGGTTCACCTAAGGGCGTGCTCGGCACCCACCGTCATCTGTGCAGCACCATCTGGACATCAAACTTTGGCATCAGCGTCGGTCGGCTCGCCAGCGGCGCACCCACACCGGCGGGAGATCGACAAAATTCAGCATTGGTGACTGCACCACTGTTTCACGTCATAGGTTGCTTCTCCGGAATTCTGGTATCTACCTTTCACGGCCACAAGCTGACCTTGATGTACAAGTGGAACCCGGAGCAGGCCGCACGGCTGATTGAGCAGGAGAAAATCAACAGCATGGTTATGGTGCCCACGGTTGCCTCGCAGCTGCTCACGGTGATTGACCGGCAAGGTCTCGCGCTGCCGAGTCTGGAACGGCTGTCAGTGGGTGGCGCACCGGTGCCACCGGCGCTGGTCAAGCGCGCCCGCAAGCTGTTACCCAACGTCATCATCGGTACCGGTTGGGGTATGACAGAGACCGCCTCACCCAGCACTCATGTGTTCGGCGAAGATTTTGTCAGCCGCCCCGACTGCGTCGGCTTACCGAGCCCCGTGTGCGAGGTCCGGCTCATCGATGAGAACGGTGCCGACGTCGAGCGCGGTGAACACGGCGAACTGCTCGCGCGTGGACCCAATGTGATCACCCGGTACTGGAATAACCCGACCGCAGACCGCGAAGAATTCATCGACGGCTGGCTCCGAACCGGCGATGTCGGCTGGCTCGACGAGCGGGGCTTTTTGTATTTGTCGGACCGCGTTAAGGACATGATCATTCGAGGCGGAGAAAACGTGCACAGCGTGGAAGTGGAGAACATGATCCTCAGCTTTGACGGTGTCGAAGAATGCGCCGTGTTCGCGCGGCCGCATGCCGAGCTGGGCGAGGAAGTGGTCGCCGTGGTTGTAGCGTTTGACGACGCAGACGTGAACCTCGATGCACTGCAGGCATATCTGAAGGAGCGGTTGGCCTACTTCAAAGTGCCGTCGCTGTTAACGCTGCGCAGGCAACCCCTGCCACGAAACGCAGCCGGCAAAGTGCTCAAGCATGAGCTCAAGTCAAGCGCGAGCGGACCAGGACCCCGTTGACCTGGACACTCACTGCGCAGTAAAGCGATTCAGCACATTCCGTGTAACTTGCTCGACCTGGCTATCGCTGCGGGTCAAGCCCATGACCCACTCACAGGTAGCAGCGGTAAAGACTTGACCGGCTCCACGCTGGAAGCTCACCACCATGCCGTTGCCACGGTTGACCTTGTCGCGATTTTCCGGAGTGTCCTCGCCATAAAGGGCCGTCGCAATAAATGCGCAATCTTCATCACCGATGAACAACGACTCCCCCCAGCGGCCAAAATCGGCTTCGGTGTTGGTGGCCAATCCCATGGCCAGCACCTCGAGTCCTTCGGGCACGTCTTCATCTGGTACCGGATATGGCAAACCGTCAACGATGGTGTAATCCAATCCGTCGACCTCGTAGCCGAAGATTCTCGACTCGGCGCCGAGCACATCACCGTAGCTGACATAGCTGTTTTGGAACGCCCAGTGCTCCGGTCTATAGACGATGAAGCCACCCGGCCCTCGGGGGGTACAGTTGCCGACGTGGGCGTAAATGCCACGGGTCGCGTTGACCCCGAAGGTGAGCGAGCCAGGTCGATTGACTTCTGGCGCCTCCCAGGTGTGAGTGACACGCCGCTCACTATCGGTTGCCATGAGCGGATCGCTCTCGCGGGCGATGTATTTGTAGCAAATCTGAGTACGCAGCTCATCTTCGAGCCGAATCTGCCATAAGAAGTTACCGGCGAACCGGGCGACATTGCCACCGCCGTGCACGTAGCTGTCGACCGCGTCGCGCATCTCCCAGCTCCAGTACTCATCATGACCCACGAACACCGCACAACGGTAACCCTCCAGCAGCTCTGGCTGTTGGTGCAAGTCATGTAAAGACAGAACGTCGATCTGGTAGCCGGCACGCTCGGCCCAGACAAAGAAATGACGCTCGTAGCTGGCCCAACCCGCGGACGCGAACTTGACCGAGTAGCCATTAGCGTAGGCCCACTCTTTGTGGCTGTAGCGTGCCGGCACGCCCGGCGGTGGATTGCGCTCCGGCACCGTGCGCGGTGCGCCGGGTGGCAACTTGCAAAAACCACGTGCCCAGGGCCGTTGTAGCGACAACCGCGGTGAAAAACCGTTGCCCTCGGGTCCCTCGAAGCCTTTGTACGAGTTGGCGCCACCCCAATCGTTGTAGGCTACCCAGGTGCCAGTGGCGCAGACCAGCACGACGTCACGCTTCTCATGGCGCACGGGCGCCCGCAACACGACCATATGCTCGTACTCGACTTGCTGACCCTTTGCGGTAGCGCGCAACACAATCAAATACACCCCGGAGCGCCAATCAGACGGGATCTCGAAGTGATAAGCCACCGGCCATTGGCAACCCTGCTTGGAGCAATCCGTTGGCGTTGAATGCAGCTCACCGAGGAGGTCCGATTCCTCGTGCACGACCTTCGGTTTCAGGCCGTCATACGTGATCTGAAGCTCGAAGTGGTCGACACTTGTGCTGACATGCAGTGCCACGGTGTCACCGGGCTCATAAGAGAGTCGATCGGTGTAGCCCCAAATCTGTAACTCCTCACGGCTCTCACTCGCCATGTCGTAGAAGTTATCGAAGATGTGGCGCGCGCTCTTCTTCGTCCTCGGTGTGTTCATGTCCATCAAAGCAGGTCGGCGTGCAATGAGAAAAGCGACAGGCCGTCACAGATCACAAGTGGCCTGCACAACACGGGTGTCAATACCAATCGTGAAGAGCGAGCCGTGAACGTGTTCACGGATGTCGGACGGCACGATGTGTGGCGGATTTGTACGCACCCATTTAGCCTTAGTCGTCGCGGCTGGTCACCTCCAACAGATGATAACCGAACTGAGTCTGGACCGGGCCGTGAACTTCGCCAACGGCCTCATTGAACACCACCCGGTCGAACTCGGGAACCATCATCCCCGGCCCAAAGCTGCCGAGGTCACCGCCCTGGCGGCCCGACGGGCAACTCGAATGTTTCTTGGCGAGATCGGCAAACTTTGCGCCGGCCTCGATTTCAGACTTGAGCTGCTGACACTGTGCCTCGGTTTCTACCAGGATGTGACGCGCGGTGGCTTGTTTTGCCATAAGGATGTTCTCCGAAAGAGTCTCTGAGTTTGCTGGGCCTCGAAGCCTGCCACGATTCAACCCGTCGCGCGAATCGGGGTGCACCTGGTTTCACACTTTGCAGAAACAACTCGAACACAGTCTTCAACTCAGGGCGCACCTGCGGGGACCGCACCAGTGATGTGTGCAGCAAATAGCTACGGTGTCAGTCCAGATATTAGCGAAGAACCGTGAACAACAGGCCAAAGCGTCGATACACGCATGACTTGATCCAAAGCATCTGCTCCAGCGTTAGCTACGCGTTCAGTAAGCTCATGGGCGAAGCTGCGGTGCTGGCGACTCCCGTGAATGGCGTCACTATCCGACGTCAGGTGTTGGGCAAGCGACATCACCCATACGGCAAAAGCCTATCCCGACAAGACTGGCGTTACACCGAACATCACGCCTGCCGAAATTGAGCTCGGGTTTCGCCCGAAGGTGTCTCTCACCGAAGGCCTGGTGCAACATGCGGGCTAGCCATCGCCGGCTGGTACATACCGTGCCGCCGGCCGAATCAAGCGGTTGTCGATGCGTGACTCCAGCACATGGGCGATATAGCCATACACACGCGCCATAGCGAACATTGCGGTGAAGTAGTGCGTCGGTAAGCCGAGCACGCGAAAAATGACGCCTTTGTAGAACTCGATGTTGGCGTATAAGGATTTGTTCTTTTCCGCCATTCGCTCGGTGAAGCGCGCTTCAATAGCTTCCAGGGTCAGAAATGTCTGGTAATGGGGTGTGTTCTCGGTGACTTCGCGGGCCAGACGTTTGGCGTACTTGGCTCTGGGGTCTACCACTCGGTACTCCCGGTGCCCCATGCCCATGACTTTGTCACCATTGCTGATACATGCGTCGACAAAATCCGCGGCCCGCTGCGGAGTGCCGACACGGTCGGCCGTCTCCAATGCGGCCTGGTCGGCACCACCGTGCAGCACACCGTGCAAAGTGCCGATACCAGCGGCCAGGGTGTTCTGGATGGGCGCGAGCGTGCTGGCGACGACGCGTGCTGCATAAGCACTAGCGTTGAAGCTGTGCTCCATCTGCAGAATCTGCATGATTTCGAAGGACCGTCGACTGACATCGTCCCGGGGTGCGTCAATCCAGTCCAAGAAGCGGCCGTTGTAGGTCTGGTTCGACACCGGGCCCATATGGCGGCCGGTCTCGCGACTGAATTGAAGCGCCAGAACTTCCGGAATCTTCGCCGCCAGATTGAATGCAATCCCTTGCTCTGAATGCTGGTCGAACGGGCCACCGGTATCGAGCAAAGGCAGCACCCCTTGCAGCACATGCATGGGGTGCAGAGAGGACGACACAGCATCGATAAGATTTCGGTCCGCATCGCTCAGCGCGACACCGGCATCGAGCAACGCCGCGAGTTCGGTATCAACACGCCCCAGAGACACCAGGGTCGCCACCTCGCTGAATGATTGCTCGACAAGCTCGTCGACACCGACACCGCGATAGGACAGCTCACCGGCGATGCCATCGACATTACTGATGTGGGTGGTATCGACCACGACGCCATCCAGGCCCCGGGGTACGTCGATTATGTTTTCTGCCACGCCCATGTCGAACTCCTGACTCGGTCTTGTCATCGCATCACCCTAGCGGCGCAAACCGCGCGTGCACAGGGCGTGGTACTTCTGGACTGTTAAGCGCCGCTTATAATCACGCTGACCGGCAGGTCCATAAGTGGTGCTGCTGAAACGGCACTGGTAGTGTCGAGCAGCTCGGTGAGGCGGGAACAGCATTTTGCAGATCGAACGACAGGAAATCCGAATATTCAGCGCGGTAGTCGAAGAATCCGGTTTCAGTCGTGCCGCGGAACGACTCGGCATATCGCAATCCGCCGTGAGTCAGGCGATCGCCAACCTCGAGCACAAGCTCGATACCCAGCTGCTCATCCGCAAGCAACAACCCGAGCTCACCGAAACCGGAATGCGTCTATTCAGCTTCGCGCAAACCGTGACCCACGAAGAGTACAACGCGCTGGAGGACATTCAGCAGATTCGAAGCGGAGCTCTGTCGACACTGAATCTAGCCATGAACAGTGTCGTCAATCGATTCTTCGGCAAGGAGTTGTTACTCGAATTCTGTGAACGCAATCCCTTGACCCGGCTGCAGCTCACGGTTGCGCCCAGCCGCGAACTGGTCATTGGTGTCGAGGAAGGCCGCTGGGAACTCGGGATTGGTCCTTTTCAACGCGGTATGCCGGGCCATTTTGAGCTGCTGCCGTTTTTCAACGAAGTTCGCACACTGGTGGTACACGACAACCATCCACTGTTGAGCGAGCTCCGCTCACAGCCCGAACAAGCACTGCACAGGGCAACACTGCTCACCTCCTATCTCGACGACGCCGCGCGCCGCCCGGGCAACGAACGGCTGCGAAATGCGTTTGGAAGTGTCTGGGAAGTGGGCCATCTGGACCTGCGTCTGGCCTTGGCTGAGGCCGGCAAAGGTGTGACTTACTTGTCCGACCGGCTGCTGGAGACGGTTGACGGCTATCACCCCATCAATGGCCCCGGGATCTCGACTATCGACCGCGAGGTGGGCCTCTACTACAAGAAACACCGGCCGCTTTCGGAGGGGGCAAAGCGCTTCGTAGCGATCTGCAAGGACAAGTTTCGCACCGGATGAGTCCTGCGTCGGCGCTACCGGATGTGCGGAACAACCGCACCAGACGCTAGAATACCGAGCTGGTGCGGTATGTGGCCCCGGAGTCTCCATTGAACTCCTCTGAGCAAGTCATGGATGTTGCCGTCTGGCGTGGCACAGCCGGCTCGGGCGGCTTCAGTCACTACCGTGTACCTCGTCAGCCCAGTCAGACCGTTCTCGACGTGGTCACCTGGATCCAACGTCACGTCGAACCCACCTTGAGCTACCGATTCGCCTGCCGCGTCGGGATGTGTGGCTCATGCGCCATGATGGTCAACGGTGAGCCACGCTGGACTTGCCGGACCCACGTGCAAAAAGTGCTGGCTGCAGGCAGCTTGCAGATCTCGCCGCTCGCCAATCTACCGGTGATCAAAGACCTGGCCGTCGATATGGGCGATTTCTTCGACAAGTGGCTGCGGGCGGAAGCACGCTTCCACCCTTCTCTCAGTCGTAACGACGACATCCAGAAAGTAAATCCGGATACCCCTGCGCGACGCGCGGCAAGTGCGGCTATCGAGTGCATCAACTGCGCGGTGTGCTATGCGGCCTGTGACTCGGTTCGACTGAACCCTGACTATGTTGGGCCGGCCGCGCTCAATCGGGCCTGGACACTGGTCAATGACGAGCGTGACGGTGGCTACCGGGTGAGACTGAACGCTATTGGCGGGACGGCGGGTTGCTTCAACTGTCACTCACAGCAAGGTTGTGCGAGCTACTGTCCGAATGAGCTCAATCCTACCGCGTCCATTGCGGCTCTCAAACGAACGGTCACTAGGTCGGCTTTGCGCGGTGATCTCGAGCAAACATGATTGGCGTACGGCTCTATCTCGCGCAGCGAATCAGCGCGATGGTCATGGCGCCGCTGGTGATTGGCCATCTCGTTGTCATGGTGTTGGCGGTACGGGGGGGGCTGGATGCAGCCGAGATTCTCGCCCGTACTCAGGGCAGCGTCGGTTGGGCGGTGTTTTATGGTTTGTTCGTGGTCGCGGTTTCGATACATGCCGCAATCGGACTACGGGTTGTCATCCACGAGCACTTGAAACCCGGCCAGTCGACTCTGAACTTCATCACCGTGCTAATAGGCGTCGGCTTGCTCGTGCTCGGACTTCGCGCCGTCGCAGCAGTGGTGTTGTGAGCTTCAAACCACATCGCCAACACCGTCTGTGGTGGGCATTCGCCCTGCACCGCTTGTCAGGTGTGTTGCTTGCTTTGTTCTTGCCGTTTCACTTCCTGGTGCTCGGACTCGCAATCGAAGACAGTGCGAAGCTCGACTCCTTCTTGCAGTGGTCCGAGCAGACCTGGGTGAAAACCACAGAGTTCGGCCTCGTTTTTTTGCTCGCCGCACACCTGCTCGGTGGCTTGCGGCTGCTTGCGCTCGAGTTCTTGCCTTGGTCTGACAATCAAAAGACTTACGTCTCGATTGGCGTGTGCTTTGCTTTCGTGGTCGCGATGAGCTTCGCGTTTATGGCTGTGTAGTCGTGATCGAGCGCCACGACACCGACATCTTGATTCTCGGTAGCGGTGGCGCCGGGCTGTTCGCCGCCTTGCACGCTCGCCAGGTCAACCCAGATCTGGACATCACCCTGGCGGTGAAGGGTCTGCTGGGCAAATGTGGTTGCACCCGCATGGTTCAAGGCGGTTACAACGTGGCACTGTCGCCGGGTGATTCCGTAGAGCGTCACTTCATGGACACCATCATCGGTGGCAAGTGGTTGCCGCACCAGGAGATCGCCTGGAAGCTCTGCGAGACTGCTGTCACCCGGGTTCGGGAGCTCGAAAACGAGGTCGGATGCTTCTTCGATCGTCACAGCGATGGCAGCCTGCATCACAAGGCCTTCGCTGGGCAGACCTTCGACCGCACGGTGCACAAGGGTGACCTGACTGGCATCGAAATCATCAGCCGACTGATGGAGCAGGTGCTCGCGACACCGGTACACAAGCTCGAAGAGCATCGCGCCATCGCCTTGTTGCCGAATGTGTCCGGCGATGCCATGGCGGGCGTGTTGCTCATCGACATGCGCAGCGGTGAGTTCCGGGTTGTGCGCGCCAAGGCGGTGCTGCTCGCGACCGGTGGCGGACCGACGATGTATCGCTATCACACCCCCTCCGGTGACAAGAGCATGGACGGACTGGCGATGGCTCTTAGGATCGGATTGGCGCTGCGTGATATGGAGATGGTGCAGTTTCATCCGACCGGGCTGCTCGGCGGCGACGACACCCGGATGACGGGCACGGTCTTGGAGGAAGGCTTACGGGGCGCCGGTGGTCACCTGCTCGACGGGGACGGAAGACGTTTCATGTTCGAATACGCCGAACAGGGCGAGCGAGCGACACGCGACATCGTCAGCCGCGCCATCTATGACCAGATGCGCTCCGGCAACACCACGCCTAACGGCGGGGTGTACATCGCCATGTCGCATCTTGGGCCCGACAGTGTCCGCGAGCGCTTCAGCGGCATGGTCAAACGCTGTGCCGACAGCGGCTTCGACCTCGCCACCGGACGGGTCGAGGTGGTACCCACCGCCCACTATTTCATGGGTGGCGTGGTCTGTGACCCTGATACCCGAACGGAGTTGCACGGACTCTATGTCGCCGGAGAAGATGCCGGCGGCGCACATGGCTCGAACAGGCTCGGCGGTAATGGTGTTGCAAACTCGACGGTCTACGGCGGTATCGCTGGCGACGTCATGGCGGCAGAGATTGATGTTGCCGCGCCACACCAGGCGGTCGACGAAGCTCGGATCGAGATGGAGGTAACGCAGGCTCTGGCACCCTTTACCAAGCCGGCAGGCAACTTGAATTCGATCCGAGAGCAGCTGCTCGAGGTGATGTGGGACCAAGTAGGCATCACCCGTACCGAAGACGGTTTACGGCAAGGACTCACGGCCCTGGCCGAGCTGCGCACCCGACTGCTCGACTGCGGTCTCGCGGATGACAACCGGGTGTTCAACTTGAGCTGGCATGACTGGCTGAATCTGAACAATCTGATCGAAGTCTCCACCGCCATCACCCATGCAGCACTGTCACGCGAGAATTCTCGCGGTGCGCATTATCGCGAGGACTACCCTGAAGAAGGTGCACTGGAAACCTCCTATTTTACGGTTGCGCGACAGCTTTCCCAACAATTGGACGTGCAACGCGAAGCCGTCGAGTTCACTATCGTACGACCTGGAGAATCGCTGCTTGGTCCGGATGGAGCCCCACGGGAGACACCATGATCTCGATAGACAACATCCACCACACCGCCCGGGCTCTGATGGAAAAAGCGGCCATAGAGATCCCGGAAGACTATCTGGCCGGTATTCGCAAAGCGACAGACGCCGAGCAAAGCCCACTGTCGTGCTTCGTGCTCAAGACCATGCTCGACAACTATGATGCCGCGAAGCTGGACCGACGTGCGATGTGTGGCGACACGGGCATACCACGATGGTATGTGAAGCTCGGCAACGAGGCTCGAATCGAAGGCGGCCCGGTACGGCTCGAACAGGCGTTGCGCCGGGCGACTGCAGAGATCACCCGAGAGATTCCATTGCGCCCGAATCGAGTGCACCCGTTGTGGCGAACGGACCATGACAACAACGTCGGCATCAACGCCCCCGAGATCGAGTATGCGTATGAACCCGACGGCGACTGGATAGATCTCATCACCGTACACAAGGGCGGATTGTTCGGCACCGACTATCGAATGCTGTTTCCCAGCGATGGATTGCAGGGCATCAAGCGCTTCTTCCTGGACTCGTTGATGGCCTTTGGCAAACGCGGGCTCGCTTGCCAGCCCGCTATCATCGGCATTGGACTCGGTGGCGCCAAAGACACCTGCATGGTGCTTGGCAAACGCGCCGCGTGTCTGCGGGTGGTAGGCGATAAAAATCCAGACCCAAAAATTGCCGAGCTCGAACAAGAGCTCACTGAAGCCGGCAACTCCATCGGTATGGGTGCCATGGGTTTTGTCGGTAACTCCATGGTCATCGACACCCACATCGAAGTCGGTTACTGCCACACGGGCGGCATGCAAATGAGTGTGCATGCTTTCTGCCTGTCATCCAGGCGTGCGTGCGCGCGGATCCACACCGACGGGAGAGTCGAGTACAGGACCGATCCGGAATGGTTTACCCCCTACATGCGGCGGGAGAGTGTCGAATGGCCGACGAGCCAGGATTCAAGACAACAAGCTTGAGCACACAACCGACACTCACCGAGCTCGAAGCCCTCGAACTCGGCGATATCGTCTATCTGAACGGTGTGGTCTATACCGGCCGCGAGGGTGTCTACCAGAAAGTGGTGGAAGACGGGGCGGCATTACCGTTCGAGTTACCGAGTGTCAGCGCCGCCAATTTTCACTGCTCACCGGCGGCAGCGCCCGACGATGCCGGCGGCTACAAGGTGAGCGCAGTCACCGCAACCGCCTCGTTCCGATTCTCCAAGTGGCTGGAACGCTGGTTCGAAGTCTCGGGCTCAAAGCTCATCCTAGGCAAGGGTGGCATGAATCCGGACGACTATCGGCGTTACTTCCTGCCCAATGGCGCCATTTATCTCACCACAGTCGGCTACGGTACCGGCGCTCTGCTCGGCCGCGGTGTTAAGCGGGTCCAGGCAGTGCACTGGCTGGAGGAGCTCGGCATCGCCCAGGCCATGTGGGTGCTCGAGGTCGAAGAGTTCGGCCCCTTCATTGTCGAGAGCGACAAGAATGGCGACAGCTTGTTCGAGCGCGAGAACAAGAAAATCGCCGAAAACCTGTCACGGGTCTACGAGGGTACGAGGCCCGCTGTGCTCAAGCGTTTTGGCGAAACCGACGACCGCGGTGATGAGTTGATCTGACTGGCACGCAACACTCGAGCCGCGCACACCGTCGAGCAGCTTCGGTCTACCTCATCTCAGCTCGCGTACAATATCGGCGAGCTTGGCGATGGACTCATCGCTGAACGGACGCACTGACACACTCAGATGATCCACATCTGCCTCGACGAACCGGCGCAGCCCGTCGGCGATTTCATCACGTGAGCCTCGAATTCGAATCTCCTCATCCGAGCCCGACTCCACGAACTCGACATCGACACCGATGGTGACATTCTTTCTCAAGCTGTCCGGGTCACGACCGTGCTTGTCACAAGCCTTCAGGATCGAGTCTCGCGCCTGCAGGTAGACATTGACATCCGAGCGATCGACCAGCCAGCAGTTCCAAATCTGTGCAAACTGGGCGACCAGTCTCTGCATACGCGGTCCACCCATCAACACGCCGATCAGTATCGGCGGCCCGGCAGCGCGTGGCCCCTTTGGCAGCAGTTGTGCGCGTTTGGTCTGATAGTGCTCACCTTCGAAGTCGACGACCTCACCTTCGAGCAGCGGCTTGATGATGTTGAGAGCTTCTTCGAACCTGCCAATACGATGCTCATAGCTGTAACCGAACTTGGCATGTTCCGCCGGCCAGTCACCAGCGCCGAGTCCGGCGATCAGCCGACCGTCACTGAGATCGTCAATGGTGTTCATCATTTGCGCCAGCAGGGCCGGATTACGATAGCCGGTGTTGGAAACCAGGGTTCCAATCTCGATGCGGCTGGTCGCGGCGGAAATCGCGCTCACCAGAGTCCAGCATTCCCAGAAACCAACCGTACGTCCCTTGTCGGCTTCATCGACATCGCCATAGTCGGCACTGTCGAGATAGGGCTCTGCCAGGAAGTGATCGACAATCCAGACCGAATCCAAATCGGCCTGGTCGGCAACCCGGGCGCTCTGCAACACATCCACACTGCGTGGCGTGCCGCTTTGATAACCATTGTCCCAGTTGGGCAATAGCACACCGATCTTTGTTTTCTTGTCAGTCATTCAAGGTCAACAGGCCCTGACGCATCGCTCAAGCGTTCGTACGCACTCGACTAACGGCCTCTCGCCAGCCCCCCATCAACGCGCCCCGCATGGTCGAATCCATACTCGACTCGAATGTCCTCTCTGATCCCCACAGACGGGCGATATCAGCCACCGACTCATACCAGCCAAGCTGAAGACCGGCGAGATAAGCAGCACCCAGCGCGGTTGTCTCGGTCTCGTTGGGTCGTTCGACGGTTACATCCAGGACACTTGCGAGAAAGCCACACAACCAGTTGTTGGCAACCATGCCGCCATCGACGCGTAGCCGGGTCGCGGCACAACCGTCGCTCGCCATGGCCTCTAGCAGGTCAAAGGTCTGATAGGCGACCGATTCCAAGGTTGCCCGAATCAGTTCGGCCGGGCCAGTGTCACGCGTCATACCGAACAACGCACCACGTGCGCCCGGATCCCAGTAAGGTGCCCCCAAGCCTGTGAACGCCGGCACCAGATAGACGCCCGCGTTGCCCTCGCAAGCTGCGGCAATCGCTTCGGTTTGGGCTGCGCTGGTTATGACGCCCAGACCATCCCGAAGCCACTGCACGGCGGCACCGGCGACGAAAATGGATCCTTCGATCGCATAAGTGGTGTCGCCGTTCAGTCGATATCCAACGGTGGTCAACAGCTTGTTGTTGGAGCGAATTGGCTCGGCGCCGGTATTTTGAACCACGAAGCACCCGGTGCCATACGTGCTCTTTATCATCCCCGGCTCGAAGCAGGCTTGACCGATCAATGCGGCCTGTTGATCGCCCGCGACACCGCAAACCGGCAGCTCAGCATCAAGAATATCCGGTGCCGTGCGGCCATAGTCATCTGCACAATCTTTCACCACCGGCAGCATGGGAGACGGAACATCCAACAACGCCAGCAAGTCCGGATCCCAGCGCTGCGTATGGATGTCGAACAACAAGGTGCGTGAGGCATTGGTGGCATCGGTAGCGTGCACAACGCCGCCGGTCAGTCGCCACACCAGAAAGCTGTCGATAGTACCGAATGCAAGCTCGCCACGTTCGGCCCGCGCTCTGGCATTGTCAACGTTGTCTAGAATCCAGCGCACCTTGGTGCCGGAGAAATACGGGTCCAACAACAGACCCGTCTTGTCGCTGACCATGTGCTCATGACCAGCGGCTCGCAGCTCAGCGCAATATGGCGCCGTTCTACGGTCTTGCCAGACGATAGCGCGATGAATAGCTTCACCGGTGATCCTGTCCCACACCACGGTGGTCTCTCGCTGGTTGGTGATGCCGATGCCCGCAACCCTGCCGCCGGCGTCACGCGCATGAGCGAGCGCTTCGCGAGTCACCGTCAGCGTCGTAGCCCAGATCTCTTCGGCATCGTGCTCCACCCAGCCATCGGCGGGAAAATGCTGCGTAAACTCGCGTTGGGCGGTGAATTGCGCCCGGCCGTCAGCGTCGAACAACATCGCCCGTGAGCTGGTGGTGCCCTGATCGATACTCAATATGCAGTCGTTCACGGTGGCCCTCAGGCTGAATGACAGCGACGCTTGTCCGCTTGTTGTCACTATTAGACCTCAGCTGCTTGGTCGATTCATGTAAACATTGCCATACTCAACCCTTCCGGCCCGAAACGACTTGGCAAGGCCGGTGCCGATAAGGTTCCAATGGCTACCGAACTGAAAGCCCACCGTGTGCATCGATTGCTCAATCCGCGCAGCATTGCGTTAGTCGGTGCATCCGCCGACAGCGCCATTATTCGCGGACGATTGTTGCGTACCATTGTTGACGGCGGTTACCGCGGTGAACTCTATCCGGTAACCCGTTCGCACGAGCACATAGCGGGGATGCGCTGCTACGCCCGAGTAGACGACATTCCAGACACGCCAGAGCTTGCCATCATCACGGTCCCCGCGCCCGTGGTACCGGAGCTGCTGGAAGCCTGTGGCCGAAAAGGTGTCGCCGGCGCCATCATCATCAGCTCAGGTTTCGAAGAACAAGGCGACGAGCAAGCCAGTGCGCGGCAGCATCAAGTGCGTGAAATCGCCGAGCAGTACGACATGATCGTGTCGGGGCCGAATGCCGAAGGCTTCTTCAACCCGAGCTGCTCGTTGGCAGCGAGCTTCAGCCCAACTTTGCGCGACCGGCCGGCTTCACAGCCGTCGTCGACACCGGGCGTAGGCATAGTTTCGCAAAGCGGTGGCATCGGCTTTGCCATATTCAGTCGTGGTGAAAAAAACGGCATGCCGGTCAGCGCAGTGGTGACCACCGGCAACGAGATTGATGTGGAAGCAATAGAGATCGCCGACTATCTGCTCCGCGATCCGCACACGAGCGTCATTGCGATGTTCATCGAAGGTCTCAAACGTCCATCCGAACTGGCCGACATGATGGCGCACGCCGCCAATGCCGCGAAGCCGCTCGTAGTCGCAAAGGTGGGGCGTTCGGAAGCCGGAAGACGTGCCTCGTTGTCCCACACAGCGAGTCTCACCGGAAGTGACCGGGTCTACCGCTCGGTCTTGAGCAGTCAGGGGGTCACCCTGGTCGACGATCTCGACGCACTGGTTGATGTGTCCCATGCGTTCGCCAGATTTCGTGGACGACGTGCGCGCGGGAAACGGATCGCGGTCTTAACGGCTTCGGGTGGCGGCGGAATCTGGATGACGGATGCGTGCGTGGACGCAGGTCTCGTCGTGGAGCCCTTGGACGCTGACACCCGTGACGCCCTGATTGCGCTCATGCCCGCCTATGGCAGTGCGCACAACCCCATCGACATCACTGCACAGGGCATTGTCGAGTTTGGATTCTCCACGCCGCTCGAGGTGTTGCTGGCCTCACCCAGGGTCGATGCTGTCGCCGTGGTGTGCTCGGCGGTTGCCCCGAAGGTACTGCAAGCCGATGCCGAGCAACTGCGACGGGTCGGCGAAGCCAGTGACAAGCCGATTATGTTCTGCGCCTACACCACGCTGCACCCGGACGCGGTAAGCGCCGTGACTGGCGCCGGCTTTCCCGTCACCGGTAGCTTGCCAAACACAGCCGCCGCTTTGCTCGCCTGGGCTGAATACTCCAGCTTTTTGTCCCATCTATCGTCGTCATGTCCGCCTAGTATTCCGCCTCTGAAAGACGTTACCGCGGCGCTCTCTGACTCACCCAATGTGCTGTGCGAGTATCGCGCTCGTCATATCCTTGCGTGCTCTGGACTCACGCTCGATGTCAGCCATCTTGCAACCAGTGAGGACGCCGTGCGTACCGCGGTGCCGGCACTCAGCGGTCGAGTGGCGCTCAAGATTCAATCTCCGGCACTGCCGCACAAAACCGACGTCGATGGCGTAGCGCTCGACATCGACGACCCGGAACAGGCGGTCATCGCGTACCAGCAGATCATCGCGGCCGCAAAACGGCATGCCCCGTCCGCCAGCGTCGATGGCGTGCTGGTCACACCCATGGCCGAGCCCGGCCTGGAGATGATTGTTGGCAGCCGCTGTGATGAGAACTTTGGTCCCATGCTGATGGTCGGTTTCGGCGGTGTTCTGGTCGAAGCCCTGGATGATATTGCACTGCGACCGGCCCCGGTTGACAAGGTTGCGGCGGTGTCAATGTTGAAATCTCTGCGTGGCGCAACGCTGCTCGACGGGCGAAGCGGTCGCACCGACTTCGATGTCGATGCATTAGTGGACGTCTTGGTGCATGTTTCACAGCTCGCGGCGCGCTACTGCGACGTTATCCGTGAAATCGACCTCAACCCAGTGGTGGTGCACGACCGGGGCCGAGGACTCACCATCATTGATGCGCTTATCATCAAGCACCACTGAAAGGGCACGGAGGTACTAGGGAACCACCATGAACGATACGGTCAGCGTAAATCTCGATGCCTATGTTGCGACGGTGGAGATTCATCGACCGCCCAACAACTTCTTTGATCTCGAGCTCATCGAGGCCATCGCGGACGCCTACGAGACTCTCGATAACGACGATGCATGCCGGGCGATAGTGCTTTGCTCCGAAGGGAAACACTTTTGCGCCGGCGCAGACTTCGGTGGCAAAGCCGACGATGACGACCCCACGCGCGAGCTTCGAACCCGTTCGCTGTATGACGCCGCGGTGCGTTTGTTCAGAGCACGCACCCCGGTGGTAGCGGCAATTCAAGGCGGCGCCATAGGCGGTGGTTTGGGTCTGGCATTATCAGCCGACTTCCGCATCGCCTGCTCGCAAGCTCGGTTTTCAGCGAACTTTTCCAGACTCGGCTTTCATCCAGGCTTTGGTATCAGCGTCACGCTGCCGCGCCTGATTGGTCACAGTCAGGCTGATTTGATGACCTTTACCGGCAGGCGCATCAAAGGTGATGAGGCCGTTGCCATGGGTCTCGCTGACGAGTTGGTGGGGTTGGCCGAGGTGCGTGACCGTGCACACACTCTGGCCGCTGAAATCGCGGCCTCGGCGCCACTCGCGGTACGTACCATAAGGGACACGGCTCGGCGGGGCCTGGCAGACGCCGTCGAGGCCATGACCGCACACGAACTCGAGATTCAGACCTCATTACGCAAGACCACAGACTTCAAAGAAGGCATCAAGGCAATGGCCGAACGACGTGCGCCGGACTTCAAAGGCAGTTAACCCAGAAGTTCCCTAGAACCCGGCATCCGGACCCTGGCAAAGCTTCAGCGACCTTTCCATTTCGGCTTCCGTTTCTCCGCAAATGCTTTTGGTCCCTCGATCAGATCTTCCGAGGTCTGCATTAGCATCATGGTCGGGAAATTGGCGTCCACGGCGTGCTCCAAAGGCATGCCCAGTCCCAGCGTGACAGCCTCTTTGGACGCTTGGATAGACAAAGGCGCGCCCAGCATGATCTCGTTTGCCCAGTCGTTGGCGGTCTCCATGAGCTTGTCCGCAGACACCACCTCGTTGACCAGCCCGTAATGGTGCGCCTGCTCGGCGGTCAAGCGCTTACCGGCCAGGATGACCCCCATGGCCACATGATGCGGGATCTGACGCGGTAGGCGATGCACGCCACCCGCGGCGGCCAGTAATCCGACCCGCGGCTCGGGCAATCCAAAGAATGCCCGCTGGGCGGCAATCACAATGTCGCAAGACAGCACAATTTCGAACCCACCCCCGAGCGCGAGCCCATTGACCGCCGCAATGATGGGCTTGTTGCAACGCAATCGACGATGCAAACCACCAAAGCCACTCGGGGCATTCTTGCGTAGCTCGCGCACCTTGGCGGCACCGTGTTCGGCCTGGAACTTGAGATCGTTGCCGGCACAAAAAGCCTTATCACCGGCGCCGGTGATAATCGCAACCCATTGCTCCGGGTCCTGCTGAAACTCATTGAACGTTTGATGGAGCTCGATTTGCGCATAGGGATGCAGCGCGTTCATACGCTCAGGCCGATTCAAGGTCACGGTGGTGACGTGCTCACCTTTGTCGACCTGGATGTACTCAAAACTCATGGATCCGTCTCCTGCTGAAGCTGGGTGCCTCCATCATAAACACTGAGAGCAAGCGTGGGCACGTCTGAGCCGAAGCCGGACTCCGACGCGAATGGAATAACGCGCAATGGCTCGACGAAGTTCGCACCATAGTGCAAACGAAAACTCGCGGCAGCATCGACGAAGGCGTGTTCTAACGCTTCTGTTCGCGACTTCATTTGGCAATGTCGCAACGTGCTGAAAGGCGACCGATCATTGTTCTTCCGTTACGATGAGGACGAATATGCATGGTGGACGGTCGACCCAGTGCTTCACGCGTGGGCCACCGAACGCGACTTCATCCCCACCTATGCGGCTGGCAGTGCCCGACCGACGGACGGCGAGCGACTGTTCGAGCCAGAGTCGGGTTGGCGGCGCAGCCTGCATCCCGTCAACAGTTTCTGATAGATGACTTCGTCAGGGGGCAATGAGCATGGTTGCAGAAACAACAATTCACGACGTCGTGATCACCGCCGACGCCCACGTTGGCGAACCAGAGGCGTTCCGCAGCCGGTTGCCGAAGAAGTATCGCAACATGCTGCCGGAGCTCACCGTTGACCAGCATGGCAATCTCGAGTTCCGCATCAACGGCAAAAACCTGGACGAGCCTTCACAGGCGCGGCCGACGGCACGTGACCTGGTGCGTGAGTTCCGAAGTGACCCCTCTCAAGGCACCGATCTGACACGCCGCTTCCAAGACATGGGCATCGAGAGTGTCGATGCACAAGTCATTTTTCCCAATATCGGTCTGACCTGCTCGATGGGTAATCAACCGGCGGACTTCTACCACACCTGGGCGCGAACCTATAACGACTGGGTGTTCGAGTTGTTCGAATCCAACAAGGAGCGCTTAAAGCCAGCCGCGATGCTTGCAGTCGACGACCTCGATGATCTGCTCGCCGAGGCCAACCGCTCCATCGAGCGTGGCGCATGTACATTGTTTCTGCCGAGCGTGGTGCCCTGGAGGCCTTATGCCTTATCGGACTACGAGCCCCTGTGGTCACTCGCCGAGGAAGCGAGTGTGCCACTCAACTTTCACGTGTTCAGCGGCAATGTCGGCCTCGATGCGGCTCTCAACGATATTACCCGGCTCGACGAGAGCCGCTACCAGCAAGCGAAGTCCATGGGTAAGCATCCAGAACTGGATGATGAGCGTCTCAACGCCACTGTGCTCGGCATGGCGGCGGGCATGAACACGGTTGTCGAGCTCACCGGTTCTGGCGTGCTGGAACGACACCCCGGTCTTCGATTTGTTATAACCGAATCCGACTTTGGCTGGCTCGCCTGGACCCTGCAAGCCATGGATCAGATGCAAGAACGACGCTATCTGAATATGCGCAAGCTGCCGTTGCGGGCCAGTGAGTACTTCAAGCGTCAGGGCGCCATCACTTTCGGTGATGATCCAGTAGGTTTGTCGACTCTCGACTTCATCGGCGCCGACCGAGTGATCTGGGGCAACGACTACCCTCACGACGAAGGCACATTCCCCGATAGCTGCCTGGCCATCGAGCGCGTGCGAAACGAGCTCAGCCCCTGCGACGCCCACAAAGTGCTGGCCGCAAACGCCGCCGAATGGTATGGGTTCGACTTGAACTATCTCGCCGCCAACCGCGCCGAGATAGATGCCTACGCAATCGCGAGTGAAGACCCATGAGCTACACACTCTACGGACATCCCGGATCGGGGTCCTGCATCATCGAGCTCACACTCAATGAAATCGGTGTCGACTACCAGGTCAATCACGTCAGCCTCAACGATGATTCCCAGCGCGGCGCCGTCTACGCCGCGGTCAATCCACAGCGCAAACTTCCCACATTGGTCACCGACACAGGAGAAACCCTGACCGAGTCTGCCGCCATTCTGTTGACCCTGGAAGAACGACACGCCGCCGCTGACCTGTTGCCGCCCGTCGGATCAGAAGAGAGAGCAAGGGCACTGCGCTGGCTGCTGTTCGTCGCTACCGAAGTCTATCCAATTGTCGAAATCAACGACTATCCAGACCGATTCACCGCCACCGATGGCGTTGCGGACGCAACCCGCGAACTCGCCCGCAAAATCTGGCGCAAGCGCCTGCTGGTCATCGAAAACTCCATCAATGACGGCCCCTATGTGCTCGGCACCACCTTCTCGATGACCGACATCTACATCGCCGTCGTCACACGATGGGCTCAACAAGAAGAATGGCGCCCCTACAATGTCCCAAAGATCGAAAACTTGACCGCCACCGTAGCCAGCAGAGAGAAACTCGCACCCATCTGGGCCCAACACTTCGGCGCGAACTGATGCGTAGTTCAGCCGCCACACCTGCCGAGCTCAAACAGGTTGGTTGCCGCCCAGACTCTCGACAAGTCTCAGAGGTATCAACCCAGATAACCGGAGCCACCCAACCTGCCGAGCAACGACGCTGCCCGTGCACGGCCCCAAACTCCAGGCCAGTCCATCAACGCAGACCTCACTCAGCCTCCAACCCATAACTCCCCAACATCGCATCCACCAACCCAGCCGCCCTCTCCCAGTCATATGCACGAAACGCATGATTCTTGAGGACAAACATCGCCCCCGCATAGAACATCTCGTACTGCACATGACGTGAGCCGAACTCAGACCCGATCGCATCCCACGCGAGCTTGAAGATCTTCACCCGGTCCACAGGGTCTACCCACGAAGATTGCTGCGTTTTCTCGATGTAACTCATGAGTTCCGGATCGGCGAAATCTTCCACCCCCGACGGCAACATGATGAGACCACCGCCCGCGAGATTGCGTATCGACTCGACCACCCGTGGATACATACGCTGAGTGACGACTTGTGCAGTCGTGATCATGGACAAGTCCGGAACATAGTAACCGTTCTCATCGAGCCCACCGTTGACTTCAATGGCTTTGACGAAGGCCTCCACCGTAGCCGCTTCCGAGGCCAGCTCACCCAATGCTTCACGCACCGCCGGAATGCGATGAGTGCCGTTGACCTCGGTGATTCGACGTGCCACGCCCACCAGGAACCAGAGCTTCACCATCAGCCGGACCACGGCCTGATACTCCTCGAATCGGTAACACGGTGTCTCGTGGAACTGCGCCTGACACATGTCCCGATCGCCGATGACAAAGACCCGTTCCCACGGCACTTTGACTTCGTCGAAGTAGAGCAACGCATCATTCTCGTCAAAACGACTGGAGAGCGGATTGTCGAATTCAGAATGTGCGCTTTGCTCGTAGGACTTTCTCGACATGAGCTTGAGACCCGGCGCATTCACAGGCACCACACAAGAGACTGCGAAGGGTTCATCGCCTTCGACCAGAGGTTGAATGCAGCTGACGAACACTTCATCGGCCATCACACAGCTAGTGCCGAGCATTTTTGCACCTTTGACGATGATGCCCTCGTGGTCCTGATCCATGACCCGCATGGTCAAGAACTCTTCCGCCTGCTCGTGCGCCTGCTTGGAGCGATCCGCCTGCGGGTTGATGATGGTATAGGTCAGAAACAGATCATGATCACGGGCATAGCGATAGTAGTCCTCAACCGCCCCCGCACGAGCTTTGTCATAAGCCCGAAAGCGGTCCAGTCCCATGTGGAAACCGGCAATCGTCGAGGCCACATGGTCCGGAGAACGACCCATGAACCCACAGTGCAATCGATTCCAGGCCACCATGGCTTCACGACGCACGACCAGCTCATCGTAGCTGCGCGGACAATGCCAGGCTCGATTGACACGCTCACCGGTGTCCGGTGATTCGAATGTCATCAGTTCGAGATTATCCGGCTCACACTGAAAGTCATAGAGTGAGGCATAAGAACTCACCGCATTGCGAAATGCACGATGCTCGGTGACATCTTCGACTCGGGCGCCGTACAGGCGAACATCACGGCCGTCGGCCCGAATGTTGTTGATGTAGCTTCTACCGTCTCTAGGCATGATCCCTTCCCGTCACCGCGGTTGGCAACACATCATACGTCGAGGGATCACGAGCAGCAGCTATTCAGTGAGGCGCAGCCCCATGCCCCGGGTCATCCGAGGGTGCGATGCGATGCCCATCCAGATGCACTGTGCCACCCCAGTCTTCGTTCAACCTAAGGGGTTGACGCAGATCGCAACCGCCAATCAAGAGCGACTCCGGCACCCCAACCGCCAGATGCAGTGCCGCCGCCGTTGCGACATGCCCGCACCAGGGGCCATCGACCCGAATCGGCAGACCGGCGGCAACACACCAGTCTCGCGCGACCCGGGCGTTGCTCAGGCCGCCGAGAAAAGCAGGTTTCAGCACCAGAGAATGAGCGGCCCTCTCTGTGATGACGTCGAAGAACTTATCCAGACTGCTCAAACATTGATCGAACATGACTCGCGCATTCGAACGCTTCGCGACCTCGGTGTTGGCTTCGACGGTGTCGCAGGGCTCTTCCCAGATAATTCTCGAGTCATCGAAGCCGGCAATGAACTCGACTGCTTGATCAGGTGTCAATGCACCGTTGAAGTCCGCCAGTATCAGCTGCTCAGCACTGAGACTGGCGGCCAACGCGCGCAAACGTAACCGATCGACATCGGGTCCGCCCACACCCAGCTTGATCTGCACCACCGCCCAACCTCGAGCGTTGGACTTGACTGTCTCATCCAGACCTTCTGCGCCGCCGCAGGAGAGAGAGTAGTACTCGGAAACGGTGTCGACCTTACGTCCACCCAGCAAACCGTAAAGTGGAACGACTGCGCGCCGGGCAAGCCAGTCCAGATAAGCCGTCTCGAGCCCGAACGCCAGACCCCGCAGCTCGAACGTCGCGCGAAGCTCAGCCAGCTCGGCATCGATTTCGAATATCGGCTTTCCGGACAAACTATCGAGCACGGCGCGCTCACGATGGTCGACCGTGCTGGGATCAATCGTCGGCTTTCTGACTATCTCGCCCCAGCCGACAGTGCCATCCTCGGCCTCGAGACGCAGCACACGAATCGGCAACTCCGTCTGGGTGACATAGGACATGACATAATCGCCGTCTTTGAAGCCAAAGACGTGGTCCTGGTACTCAACAGCTCTTATGCGCAAAGGTCCGGCCCGTCGACGCTTAAAAACGAGCTTATGCCGCGGCCACCCGAGCTGCAATTTGCGGATAGAAACGATGCGGCCGTGTCGGTGCGTTCACCGCCGCCTGCTTGACGGCCGCGACCGCATGCACCCACCGAAGCTCTGGGTTGCAGACTCTGTATTCCTCTAATGACGCCTGCTGCAACTTGTAGCCATGCATCTCGCTCGCGTCCTCGCGACAAACCAGACTTGCGGTCATGGTAAACAGCGCTTCAACATCGTAGCCCGCATGGACATAGCGTTCGGCAAGCTTGACGATCTCGCGATTCTCCTGCGGTGCGACCAGATAATTGATCACCACCGGCAGATTGGTCACATCGTAACCCTCGAGATTCAGGATGCGTTGCTCCATCTCCTCAAGCAGCTCGTCGGGTGATCGTTTCTCGGGCGCTTCAATGTCAGGTTGCCAATCCCAGGTCAGGGTGTGATCCAGATAGCGGATCTCGTAACTCCAGGGCCAGCCAATCAGACTCATGAGCTTGTGCTCGAAGCTGACTTCGTCAAACCCGAGCAGGTAGCGGCGCGCGGCCGTACCGGTGTGTATATGCACATCGAAGGGATTGTTGGTGTGCGAGCGCAGGAACAATCGCGCACCACCAATGGACATGCCTTCCAGGGTACCGTACAGCGACAAGCCGCCCGCCATCGCGGCAACTATGGTCTCGGGCAGCGAGGAAATCACATCAACAGCGCAAATCTTGTCGGCCAGAGCCTCGATCGCCTCACTCTCATCAGCATCCGTGCGCAACGCCACGGTCTGCTCATTAACGTTGTGCTTTTCGAGCAAGGCTCTTAGTTCGTCGAAGCGCCGATAGAACCCAATCCCATCCTCGATGGAGCCCGGACTGAACTCGCCGTAGGCCTCGAATGAGTGGTGCCGCGCGAGATAGCGGACCACGGGCCGCAGCACTATGGAGCCGAACTGCCAACCAATGGCATCCAGCGCGCGGCAGGCATACAGCGTATAGAGGAAATAGTGATCATCGAGCGGATTGCGTCGAATCGCGACATCGAGCAACACGTTCAGAATCTCTCCGGGACTCGCTTTCTCACACGCCAGTGTGACCCAGCGCTCTGACAGACGCGCCTCACGACCTTCAATCGCCGTAGCGAGCCTCTGCAAAACCGTATGCTTGTCTGCGTTGTGATTCAGATTCTCGAACTGAACCATCGCCGCCGGGCCCATGGAGGGAAGATGAATGTGTTTGTTGGCAAGCGCTACACATTGCAGCACCGGCAACAGCGCCTGGTCCCCAGGCAGTCGACTGAGCATTCCGGTTACTGCGTGGATGCCAGCGACCGGGTGGATGGGTCCACCGTGGTGGTCGGCGGGCAGTTCGGTGGAGCGTGAAACGGCAAGTGCCGCGGCCGTCACCAAGGCCATGGGCTCCTCGCCTTGCTCGAGGCGGTCCATGGTTTTTTCGATAATCGAGTCCCGAGGTGTATCCTCGATGAACTGAACACGCTCTTCTGTGACTGCATCGAATTCAACCAAGCGCACCATGATGCTGCTCCTCAAACGTCTAACATCAAGAAAATAATCCAGAAAGCAGCATTCGTACATTGCTTTTTTGGATGACAGTTGATATCAATTTTGATATGCAACGACGTCGACATTGGATTCCGTCAACCAGCGCACTGCTGGCTTTCGAATGTGCCGCCCGGCATTGCAACTTCAGTCGCGCCGCCGCCGAGCTGAATACCTCGCAGTCGGCTATCAGCCGTCACATTGCTGCGCTTGAGTCTCTGCTATCGGTTCGACTGTTCGAACGCAAGCGCCGCCGGCTGGAACTCACGGCGGCCGGCGATCGCTTCTACCACGCGGTTGTCTCCGGGCTGGACAACATTCAATCGAGCGCCATGGCGCTGGCCAACAGCAGTGACGAGGACGAGCTGGTCATCACCTGCACCCACGAGATTTCCCACTTGTTCGTGATGCCGCGCTTTGACGACCTGCAACAGGCCATTGGTGCTGAGGTGGCAGTGCGTATCATGACTTCTGACTACGACACCGTGGAAGTTCTGAGTGCACCGCGCGCCGACGTGATGTTCACCTATGACGTGAGCGGCGTACCCGCCGCGGAAAGGGCGGTAGCATTCTGGGAGTCTGTCATACCGGTGTGCTCGCCCGGTTATGCCGAAGCCAACGCCGAGGTGCTCTCGCAGCCGGTGAGCGCCTGGGGCGCGCTGACATTTCTCAACCTCACAAAACGCAATCGCGGTTGGGCGACCTGGGAAGACTGGTACGCGATGACCGGAACACCCGACGAGTTACCGACGTTCATCGACGTGGAGAACTATGTGTACTTGCTCGAGGCGGCCGCCGCCGGGCGTGGAATTGCGTTAGGCTGGCTGCGTGTCGTGGACCGTTACCTGGAGAGCGGCGCGCTGGTCAGGGTTGCCGACGAGCCAGTCGAATTCGACCGCGCCGCTCATCTGGTGTTGACCGAACACGGTCGAGGACGGGAGCCGGCGAGACGATGTCTCGAGTTCTTCCGCGGGAACGCTTGAGCTGAAACGTTACGCCGGCGAGCCGGCATCGGCGAGCATGAGCCGGGCGACGCATTGCTGGAAGCGCTGAATGTTACTCTCCCAGAATGGCGAGAACCGGGTGTCGATGCCGACGTGGTCACGCAGTTTGTAGTTCTCGTGAACTTGCTCGACGAACGGAATGTCCTGCTTGAAGACCAGTTGCCATTCCTCCTTGATGGCTTGCCGCTCGGTGCAGAACTCAGCCGCGCTCGCGCCTTCGCCGACAAAGAAGTGGTTGAACACCAGACGGGTTCTTTCAGCGCCCAGTGGTAGAAACAATCCTTGCACAGCGTTATCGCCGTGGATCTGTAGCATGCCGGTCGGAAACACGTTCATGAAAAAGGTTCGTCGGTGGGACTCACTGCCGGAGTATGGAATCGCCGGTAGCCCAGAGCTCAAGCCAGTGGCAATGTTCGCGCTCGACTGGTCGGTAAACTCCCGCGCTGTGGAGTTGCAGTAAAACACGCTGTCGGCGTAGTCGAGTCGCGCGTTCCAGCGTGATGCACCCTGCACCACCTGCGGATGCCCGATGGGTAAATGATAATCTTCGATCGCGCCTTCGACCGCGACCTTCCAGTTTCCCGGATAGTCGAGCTGCCAGCTGTCAGCGCGCTCCAGTCCGGACAAATCGAAGTCCTCGAACAACGCCTTCAGCGGTGCAATATGGGTGTCGAATTCTGGTCCCTGTCCGTCGATGTTGACGAACACGAAATCGAGCCAACGAGCCGTGCGCACCGGCACCAGCCCAAGTGCCGCAGGGTCAAAACCCTCGACCCGGTGCTCGCGCTCACCGCCGAGCCGGGGACTTGCGAGCAGCGATCCGTCGAGGCCGTAACGCCAGGCGTGCCAGGGACAGGACAATACATCGCCCACATTACAGGGCTCATTCACCAACCGCATGGCGCGGTGACGGCACATGTTGTGAAACACCCTGATCTCGGCCGCCGCATCGCGCACCACCAGCAACGGCCAGCCGGCCAGCTCCACCGGCGCCACATCGCCAGGGTTGGGAACATCACTGGAGAGCGCCAGTGTGCACCAGACCTTCGGGAACACCTGATGCTGCTCGAGCTCGTAGAAGTCCGCACCATACGCGCGCCCTGGCAATCCCCGCGCGGTCGCGGCGTCTCCGTCCAGGCGACCCATGACCTCCGGGGTCAGCACGTCAGTGGCAATCATCTACTTCCCTCGGCACCTGCCAGCCGACTCATCCTAACCGAGATTGTCAGGATTTGAACTCAGTCGTTAGCTGAGAGGCTTGCTCGCCCTCTGGTGCGGTGACTGTCGTGTCGAAGCGCGGCATCATTGTAGGAACGTTCGGAACTCTGAATTTGAGTCTCGAAATTGCTGGTGGCGACAGCAGGGCCTGTTCCTCCCCGACACACACAGCGTGGGTCTATCGAGTGGCCCACAAAGCCACCCGGACGAGCGCGGGCCGCAGCCGATAATCGCCGAAATCACCGCCAACAGGTCCGACAGGGGCTGAGTACGCCTGCGAAATGATATGAATCGCGAGTTACCGGGTTTTCAGCGTTGCCAACCGGAAACAAGGGTTGCCGACGCAGGACGGACTAGCTATGGTTTGAGATCCGCACACTAGCGATGGGCTGGTTTGCATGCTTTTGCAAAGGCAGTTAATCAATCGAATTAACGATGTGAGACCGTGAGGTTGGCATCGTTCGGAGGAGAAAGAATGTCCGATTTGTTCAACAAAGAA
>MDTE01096693.1_pt1 | contig 64168 bp, 58 predicted proteins | sample 811231 | NCBI WGS metagenome assembly MDTE01 (sample SAMN05326651, study PRJNA326480) | marine metagenome | isolation source: seawater | place: Indian Ocean: Red Sea | collected 2010
CCGCACCAACAACCACCCTTGCGCCGCCGCCTTCATTCGCGGCGTCGACAGATTTTGCTCAGTTTTCCGAGGGTGACAGCGGATCGTTCCTTTTCGCAGTCGAGGATGAGTTCAAAAAAGCGATCGCGACGGCTGGAGTAAGTGTGGCTGTCTTTGACGGACAACGCCTTTGGACCCATTCCTTGGGCAACGCGTCTTCCACGAAGCCAATGACTTCCACCACCCCTATGGTCATTCGGAGCACGTCAAAGACATTTCTTGGTGCTCTGATGGTTAATCAGATCGAGGACGGTCTTTATCAACTTGACGACACCATCGAAAACCTTCTCTCCGATCACCCCGACTACGAACTGATCGACATCCCCAACGTCAACACTGACGTCACAGTCGAACAGCTGCTGACGATGACATCCGGTATCGCCGACTGGTCCAAGGCAGAGGACCTTTTGAGCCGAATCGAAATCATGCTGGATCCGGCCTGGCGACCCGCGAAAAATCTCAGCAAGATTAAGAAACCTTTCGTCCCACCCGGCTCCTATAGCTACTCCTACGCGAACAGCATCCTGCTCGGCCTCATCGCGGAGAAGTACGGCGGAAAACCCGTAAACGCCCTCTATCAAGAAGCCTTTTTCGACCCATTGGGCCTCTCAGGTGCGCTTCTACCTGAAGTGGCCTGGCACCCCGAGACTGCCACTGCCTACGATTACTTGGAGAACTACAACGCAGGATCCGGGTTTGGAGAGGTTGACGACGGCGCGATGGCCGCCTTCAAGGGCCTTGACCCAAGGGTCAGTTGGGTGGGTGCAGGGATTGTTTCAACCCCTGAGAACATCTCTCGCTGGGGCTACGAACTCTTCAGCCCGCATGGTTCCGCTATTTCGGACAAGGCTCAGTCGCAGCTGATCGACTCGCTCAGGATAGAAACCGACATTTCAATTAGCGGCCTAGGGGTTCACACCTATGGCTACTACATAGGTGTCGCAGACGTCAGCCTCTCCGACGGCACCAGAATTAAGACCTACACCCATCCAGGAGGAGGCGGGGGAAGAACCTCCTGGCTCTACTATGCGCCGTCTCTAGACGTCTCAATCTCTCTCTTGGCGAATTCAATGGCCCTGCATGATTTCGGCTCCTGCCGGTATCAGGGGTGGGACTTCATATCCGTTGGGGAATGCATGGCCGGCGGAATCTTCAGTTCGCTTCTCGGTATGCCTGTAGTTGCCGGCTAAGACCCTTCAAGTCGAGCCTTTAGACGCCTTAGGTTGCCTCGCCAGATTTTTCGCAGAATTGGACGAGCTACGAACCCACCGATGGAACCACCGAGGTACCAAGGAAATAGGAGATCCTCTTGCCACTGGAACTCCGTACGGTTTGTGGCAAATTCGCGGAGGGTGAACTCTCCAGTTCCCTCCACCAGGCCAACGTGGCGGACTCCCATCTGATGGTTCTCCACCCAACTGACGACTTCCATGACATCTGTCAACGAAAACGGGCCTACTTTTGTTCGACATCGAAATCGGACGCCTACACCCTCTCGTCTCTCACCAATGAACTCGATCTCGACCGCATCCTGCATCCATTCAACATGGGAGGCGATGTCTCGCACCTCTGTCCAAACCTCCGCTAGCTCTCTCTCGATCACAGTGCTGACGATCACCGCTCTAGTCGCACGAGTCACTTAGGTCCCCTATCTGCAGAATCAACTGATCTATTCCGTTATTAACCGTTTCGGCGAATTCGTTGCCCAGATCAGAGTGCGTTAGGCCCACTGATTCCGGAATCTAAATTTGTTCGCTGCCTAATTCGAGGAAGACTCCAAAATTGATCCACAGACCTGGGTACGAAGAAGAGTCCATCACCACGGCCGGTAACGCCTTTCCAGTCAGTGTCATAATCTTGCCATGAAGATCCGCGGAACTATCCTCCACACTCCAAAGAAAGGTCATCTGGAGGTACTAGAAGACCGGGTAGTAAGCACAAACTCTCTCGGCCTCATCGATTCTGTAGTTCCCTATTCTGAGAGTTGCCAACTAGATATAGAACTTGGCCAATCGGTCGTTCTCATTCCAGGATTGATTGACACCCATATCCATGCACCACAGTGGCCTCAGCTCGGAACTGGCCTGGACGAACCACTTGAATCATGGCTTTTCAAATACACCTTTCCCTTGGAAGCTCGTTATAGCGATGAGGAATTCGCACTGACGGTCTGGGAATCAATGGTTCCAAAGCTCCTCCGGCAAGGAACCACTACGGCTGTCTACTTCTCCTCCATTCACGAGCCAGCGACCCTTTCTCTCGCTGAGACCTGCCTCGCTCACGGTCAAAGGGCATATGTAGGACGGGTTGCAATGGACCACCCGGAAGGGACACCTGAGTGGTACAGAGACAGCAGCTCGGCTGATGGGATCGACGCTTCTCGACGATCGATCGCAGATATCCGTTCTCTTTCGGGAAATAGTGGCCTAGTGAGACCAATCGTGACTCCTAGGTTTATCCCCGCCTGCACTGACGAACTACTCGAAGGTCTCGGCAGGCTTGCGGAAGCTGAGGATGTCCTGACCCAGACCCATTGTTCCGAAAGCGACTGGGAGCATGGCTACGTGCTCGAGCGATTTGGGATTAGCGACACTCTCGCACTGGAACGTTTCGGTCTTCTCAGGGATCATTCGGTTCTCGCCCATGGATCTCATCTAACTGGTCATGACATGCAACTCGCCGCCAAGACCGGTGCCGGGGTAGCCCACTGTCCGCTAAGTAACTCTTATTTCGCCAATGCAGTATTTCCAATGGCCCGAGCTCTTGAAGCTGGTCTCAGAGTGGGTCTCGGCAGCGACATTGCTGGGGGTTCTCAATCAAGCATTTTCCGGCAGTGCGAGCATGCGGTCACCGTCTCCCGAATGCTTGATGACGGTGTTGATGCTTCGATCAGTTCGACCCGACGAGGTGTTCCCGGTTCTCGAGTCGATATACCGACAGCCTTCTGGGCAGCTACTGCAGGAGCCGCCGAGCTATTAGGAATCCCCGCTGGTGTTCTTTCCGAAGGCCACGTGTTCGACGCTATTGCGGTGGACATCGGGCCCAGCAGCTCGACTGGGGTATGGACTGACTTCGATGATTGGCCCAGGATTTTTGAAAAGATGGTGCGAAGCACAAACGGTTCTGACATCAATCATGTTTGGGTAAATGGCAGGGAGGTCATAGCCCCTATCGACGACTCTGCGCATTCCTGAGCAGTCAGTTGTAGCTCATGGACTTCACAGTGAGCAAAAGTAAGCTGACTCTCTCGCGTTTTATTCCAAGAGTGTCTTTGACGCTGTCATCTCCGATAACAAGCAATAGCGACTTATACCAGTTGTCCGACCGGACAAGTCGCCGGCTCTATTCGACCTTTGGACGGAGTGCTTAGCTAGAGGACGTTGACGTTCGAACCCAGTTGAACATATCGGCGAGGGGACATTTCAGAAATCATTCGCGCCCCGAGCGCTTCGGCTTCCTCAAGCAGTGCTGTTTCATCAATGGTGACCAACTGGCCATCGTGAACCGTGAGTTGGCCAGCCACTAAGACGGATTCCGCATCGGTACCCACGCCGTAGCGGACAAGTGTGGATACTGGATTAGTCGATGGACTGAGGCGAACGTTATTCGCATCGATCACAGTTATGTCGGCTGCCTTGCCTACCTCTAGCGATCCAATCTGATCGTCCCATTTGAGCAACTTGGCCGCATCGATTGTGCCCATCTCGAAAGCGTCCGCCATCGAAAACACGTACGGGTCAAAAAGGGGCATCGATGCCTGGTTGTGCATGATGTAGGCAATCCGCATCAACTTCAGAACGTCGTTGATGACAGTATCCGCACCCAACCCAACGGTTATACCCATTTCCCTCATCATTGGCACCCGGGTAACCGCTGACATGATGTCAGTGCAAACAACTGGCGCGTGGGCAACCCCGACACCAGCCTCAGCCATTAGATGAAGTTCACGGTCGGTAGTGAGCATCGCATGAATAGCAACGAGACGGTCGGTCAGAGCCCCGATCTCCGCTAGGTGTTCCATAGGGCGATGCCCAAAAAGCGAAACCGAGAGTTCGATTTCTTCTCGGTCTCGATTTATGTGAGTCATCACTCCTGTGCCCCACTCTTTAGCTAGTTCATCAGTAGCTAGATACCGCTCGTCGGAGCAGGACGGCACACCGAGATTGTGAACCCACGGGCGCACTAGGCCCGCGCCCTTTTTGAACCATTTCTCAAAGAATTCCTTGGTGTAAGCAAGGTCCTCTTCAAGAACCTTGGGGTCATCTCGGAACCAAGACTTTTCGGTGATCTGTTCGTAATTGCCAGCTAGGCGAGATTCTCGGTCCCACATGCCTCTCGCTAGAGCAATCCTCATTCCAGTTTCAAGTGCCGTCTCAAGAATGGGTTCCTCGTGCTCCACCGTGCAGGTCGTTTCCGTCATTGTTGTCACGCCTGCTCGCATCAGCTGGGCAAACGCCACTTGGGCACTAACTCGAACGTCGTCCGGCGTCTGGATAGCCTCGGCCGGAATATAAATACGGTAGATGTTCGGAAAATCTTCAGCCGAACTTTCTCTACAGAGAACTTGTGCAACGTGATTGTGGCAATCAATTAAGCCTGGTATTACATAGCGCCTGTCCCCGCCGATCCGCGTTGCCTCTGGGTAACGATTGGACAGTTCGCCAGCATCCCCAATCTCAACGATCCGGTCTCCGGCAACTGCCACTCCGCCACCACTGATGACCCTGCGGTCGGCATCCATAGTGACGACAGTGCCCTCCACTAGAAAAGTTACGGCCTCAGAACTCTGGGCATCACCAGAAACTTGGTTCATCACATTTCCCTTGGTAAATGGATCGATCTTCTGCAGCAGTCACGCACTCTATGTATAGAGATAACCCCTCTTCCAGTCTTACCAAACAGCCGAAAGGTGGAATCGCGAGATTCTCTAACGAAACAATTTTTGGGGTGTCTTCATCAGCGAGGACAACAGGGACCACTCAACTTTGGCACTTTCCAAACTCTCAGTTTCATCGTCGTAAACGACCATTGAATGACGAATTGAGAACCGAAACTCACGCCTCTATCTGCGCACCTTTGAAGAAAGGACGGCCTAGAGCTTCAGGTTCTCCACTCCGACGCGCTCTCGCGCTGGCAAACACAACTACCGCAATAGTCACGAGATACGGCATCGCCTGAAACAACTCGAACGGGACATTACTCTCTATCCCGCCGCTTGCGGCCTGAATTCGAAGTTGTATTGCGTCCGTCAGGCCAAACAAAAGTGCGCCGGCCATCACACGCAGCGGCTTCCAGCGCCCAAAAATTACCAGCGCAATAGCTACCCAGCCCCGACCCGCCGTGACATTCTGCATAAACATCCCAAGTTGGCCGACTACTAGAACAACTCCTCCCAGGCCTGACATCGCACCAGAGACAAGGATCGCCACCCACCGAGTTCTCGTCACACTGATGCCGGCAGCGTCAGCTGCTGCAGGCCTGTCTCCGACTGCCTTGACCGCTAGTCCAAACATTGTCCGATTCAGGAGATACCAGATTGCAAAGATCAGAACTACTGACAGGTAGACGAGGGGCGACTGGTTGAAAAGAACTGTTCCAACACCGGGAATCGAGGAAAGGCCAGGAATCTCCCAGTTGTTCATAGGTTCAAAACGACCTGTCAGCGTCAGGTCGCCGAATAACTCTTCAAAGGTGAAGCTTGTCGCCGCCTGCGCAAGAAGCACAAGAGCTATTCCATTAATTACCTGTTCAGTTTTGAACTTGAGTGTGAAGAGTGCCATCAGTACTCCAACGAGCAATCCACCACCGATGCCTGCAGGTACACCTACCCAAAGGGACCCGCTGTAATACGCGCCGAGGTAGGCGGTGAGGGCGCCAGTGAGCATCATTCCCTCAACGCTCAAGTTCAAAACCCCTGATTTCTGGCAGAAGGACTCCCCGACCGCTGCCAAACCAGTTGGAATAGCTAAGCGAATTGCCGCATTCAGCAGCGGAATCAGTGCCGCTCCGCCAAAAACATCGCTCCAGTCCATTAGTTGCTCCTCCGACGATCGGCTAGGAGAAGAAACAGCACGAAGATCGCTTGGATGACCATGGTGAGAACCCTCGGAACCTGTTGCGTCCTTTGGATGACATCACCACCAAGAGTCAACGCCCCTAGAAATGCAGCTGCTAGGAGCACCCCGAAAGGACGGAGGCGCGCAATCAAGGCCACCACAATGGCCGTAAATCCATAACCAGTCGACATGTTGTTGCTCAACCGAAGTTCGGAACCCAGAACCTGGATGATTCCAGCGAGTCCCGCCAGGGCTCCAGAGAGCATCATGATCCTCAACGTCATCTTTGATGCGTTGACTCCTGCGGCTTGAGCAGCCTCGGGGTTCATACCGAACATGGTCGCCCTCATACCAAACGGTGACCTATTGACAAGAAAGCCAACTAAGGGAACCAGCAGCAATGCCACGACGATCCCAACATGGACTCGAATTTCATCGACCGGAACATCTCCGAGGACAAACTGATCCGGAACGCGCTCAGAAGTCGGTTTGAAGCCTCCCGGGTCCCGCAGCGGTTTTCGGACCGCATAAGCGAATACGAACAGGGCGACGTAGTTAAGCAACAACGACGAAATGACCTCATTCACCCGCCAGCGCACTCGTGCTGCCGCTACGAGCAAACCCCATAGTGCACCCGCAAGTGCGCCAACGAGCAGAACAGCTGGAATGGCAAGAAACTGATTTTGCAGGGGGACGCGCAGAGCGAAAGCCCCTCCCACAAGGGCGCCGAACATGAACTGTCCTTCCGCCCCGATGTTCCATATACGGGCCTTGAAGGCAATCACCAAGCCAAGTCCGATAATCACCAACGGAACCATCTCGGTGAGTACGAGACTCACATCGAACCAGGAACCAAAAGTCCCCTTAACCATCTCCACATAGGCGTCAACGGGATTGGCGCCGACGAGAACGAGGAGAATGCCGCCGGTGACCAGTGCCCCGGTTACGGCCATGAGCCATCGGACGGGTGCCGGTATTTGGAAATCCCTGCGGTAGCTAGTTGTCACATTCATTGCGCAAAAAGACCAGATCGAGAGACTAGGTACATCGGATCAACAGGACGACTTCGACACAAGTAACGAATAACGACCCCGCATCAAAGCGACTCCTCGCCCTGCTTCTTGGCGCCGCCCATCGCCAGGCCAATGGACTCTCGATCACGTGGCACCTCACTTAGGCGCCCTCGATACATGACGTAGACGCGATCAGAGAGAGCCATGACTTCGTCGAGGTCAGTCGTGATTAGCAGCGTCGCAAGCCCCCTAGAACGTTGTTCTTCCAACAAACCCCAGATGAATTCGATCGCCCCGACATCAAGTCCACGAGTTGGCTGAGCGGCGACAAGAAGTCTCAACTCTTTGGCCAGTGCGCGAGCGATTACCACTCTCTGCGCATTGCCTCCAGATAGCGTTCCCGCTAGCTCCCCGGCGCCACGAACGGCGATCGAATATTCCTCGACCGCTCGGTCGCCGAGTCTCATAAGTTCCTTCGAATCAACCCAGAACCGGTTGCCTACGGGGGCTTCTCCAATTCTGTCGTAGGAGACGTTCACGGCAACCGAGAGGCCTCCAATAAGCCCCCGTCGATAGCGGTCGGACGGAATGTAGCCAGCCCCAAGATTGAGCAAGTCCTCTGGACTACAAGTCGTGCAGTCTTTCCCATCGATAGCGAACTCACCCTGGTCAACTTCTAGAAAACCACTGAGTACGTCCTCAAGTTCTGCCTGCCCATTCCCCTCCACACCCGCGACGGCAACAATTTCGCCGGGGTGAATTTCAAGCGAGAGATCAAACAGCCCTCGCCTGGCAACAGTCTCCTTGCCAGTTTCGGCAACACGAGAACTGGCATCAACTCCTGAGAGCCTCAATACGGGACGATTCTTGTCCTTAACGGATTGGTCAACTTTTTGATCCCGAATCGCATCTGATTGGGTCAGAATTCCTACGTCTCTCCCAACCATCATTCTGGCCAATTCAAGCTGACTTGTTTCCGAGGCTTCGAGTGTTCCAACGTTCGAACCTGATCGCAGAACTGTGACCCGATCAGCGGACTCCATCACTTCGTCCAAGTGATGGGTGATGATGATGATCGACGTACCAGCTCTGGCTAGGTCTCGAAGCTTGGCCAATAGTTGTCGCACCTCAAGAGGCGTCAAAGAGGCGGTCGGCTCGTCGAGAATTAACGTTCTCGCCCCGAAATACAGTGATCTCAATATCTCCACACGTTGTTGTTCACCAACTGAGAGATTGGAGACCCGGTCCCTGGCAGAGATGGGCAAGCCATAGGTCTCCGCTAGATCTTCCAACTTTCTTGCTGACGTCTCGAGATCAGGAAGTCGGAAGGCTCGCGAATCCTTTCCGCCCAATATGACGTTTTCAATGACTGTGAGCCTCGGAACAAGCTTGAAGTGTTGGTGAACCATGCCCAAGCCTTCAGCGACAGCATCTTGGGGCGTCTGAAAATCCACAGGATGCCCGTCTATCAGAATCTCTCCGCCATCTCTTAGCTCTAGGCCGTAGAGGATGTTCATCAGCGTTGACTTGCCCGCCCCGTTCTCTCCCAAGAGTGCATGAATCTCTCCGTGGCGTAGGTAAAAGTCCGCTCCATCCAGAGCCGCTACCGAACCAAATGACTTCCGTACCCCAGTCATCGATGCTGCATGCCTCGAATCCTGCACTTTTGTAGGCAGAGATTCTGACGCAGTTTGCTGATTCACGGCCGAGATGATACACGTTCACCACAGTCCCAATACCCTGCAGAAATACAGCCTCGGGCGAACAAAACTCCATGACATCGATTAACGACAGCAACGACGATCCATCAAAAGGTCAGTCATGCGATCTCCTCTTGACCGGAGGCGCAGTTATAACGATGGATGATCAGGCCAAGATCTTCGAGCCAGGGGCTGTCGCCATCCATGGAAGCCGAATTGTGGCTGTCGGTGAAGTAGCCGACCTCATACACCTACCGGCCAAGAGAACTATTGACTGTAGTGGCAGTGCCGTAATCCCCGGTTTCGTTTCAGCCCACGACCACCTTTTCCAGAACGCCGCGCGCGGTCTCGGAGAGGGTCTGGATTTCAGAGTCTGGTTACCGGACTTCATGATGCCGCTTGCTGCGACTATGACGAAAGAAGAAGTGACCGCTGCTGTGACGATGGCGTCTATCGAACAGGCTAGAAGCGGCACCACCGCCGTCTTGGACCACCACTATGCCGGAACTGATCTAGAGACAACTACCGCAGTTGCAGACGCGGTGGAGTCAGTGGGCCTTCGTGGAGCAATAGGCCTTGGACTGGGCCGCGAACAGCCATACCCCTTGGAAGAGCAGTTGACAAGAGCTGCCGAAACCATCGATACACGGCCTGCTGGCAGCAAAGTGGAGATTTGGCCTGCTCCTGGCGACATCATCTACAACGACCAGGACTTCATCGTCTCAGCTGTCGAACTCGCTCGTTCTAAGGGTATTGGTTGGCACACGCATTGCTCCCAATACAAAACCGATCCAGATGTCTATATGGAAGAACATGGGATTAGGCCTGTTAATTGGTTGGACGAGGCCGGCCTTCTAGGTCCAGACGCTCACATAGCTCACATGATTTTTCTTGACGCCGAGGAAGTCGCTTTAGCTGGCGAAAGCAACACAGGAATTGCCTACTGTCCAGTTTCTCATGGGATCTTTGGTTTGGGGACTATGAAACTCCGTGGCCTCCTCGAAGCGGGTGCATCAATCGGGTTGGGTTATGACGGCGCGGTAGCAGGATTTCGAAACGACATGTTTGAGCAAATGAAGTTGGCGGTCATGATCCAACGACTTCAAAGCATGGATCCAACCAAATCTGGGCCACGAGAGGCTTTGGAGCTCGCTACTCGAGGAGGAGCTGAGTTCCTTGGTATAGAAGCTGGAATTCTTCGTCCGGGGCTTTTGGCAGACATGGCTGTTGTCTCCCTGCAAGGCGCTCATATGACTCCGAGACCGGCTCCCATTCCGGCTGTCGCCTATACGGCACGTAGCAGCGACGTGGAGATGACCCTCGTCGGAGGAGAAATCATTTTTGAGAATGGCAGGTGTACAAAAATCGACGAGGACCTTGCTATGGAAGAAGCTCACGCCCGTTCCTCCGAGCTTCTCGATCGTCTCAACCTCTCCTCTGAAATCGATCCGAGAATTCAATAACCAATCCAGGCGATAGCCGCCAGCATTGCTGAAACCTGCTAGAGGACCCTTCTCTGTCCAAGATCTTCCAATCTGGTAGCAAATATGTAGCCAGCCACTGATAGCAGAATAATCAGTAGTGCTGCTCCCCATGCCCTGGGCATATCTAATCCACCATTTGCAACTGCAAAGGTCCATCCCAGACCGGTTTTACCAGTTAGATATTCACCGAGGATCGCCGCGATGAACGCGAGAGAAGAGGTCAGCCGCAGCGCTGTGAGAAAATTGGGGATTGCGGACGGAATAGCCAGTAGGCGAAGCCTTCTAGTGCGGCTAGCTCCTAGCGAGCGAAAGAGATCGTCTGTACCGTTTGGGGCAGTCAAGAGTCCTGAGCTCACGAGCACAAAAGTCGGAAACATTGCAACAAGCGCGGCAATCAATGTTTCAGTTAGTCGCGAATACCCAAAGACTCTCGCCAATATTGGAACGAGAGCGACTAGGGGAACCGAGTAGAGAATAATCATCGGCGAGCCAAGAACACTTCGCAGAAATGGGGAGAACCAACTACCCAATGCCGCGATCAACCCCACTACGGTCCCAACCAATAGTCCAATCAAGGCGAACTCAAGGGTGTAAAACGCTGCTTCAACATAGATGCCGATATTTCCGACTACGTCCTGCACTACCGAAATGGGACTCGGTGCCACGATCGGGCTGACCTTCAGGACTGAGACTGCATATTGCCAAAAGGCAACTATGGCTATTACCGGCCAGGCATGGAGAAGAAACACGCCCACCCTCCTTAATAAGCCTGTTAGCCCACTGCGCGCTTCCACCTCTCCATATTCGGAATCTTGCGACCCGACTATCTCTTCAAATGCTCGGTAGTCCATACGCCGAACGCCCATCTCCACCATGGAAAAGAGCCCGTATCCGCTGACAGCTATAGCTGCTGCCAATACGGCTGCCGCCCAGAGTCTGAGCGTCATGTAGTTCTGAAGGGCGCTAACCATCACAAGGCCCAAGCCCATATGCGTAGTGCCGAACCACTCCCCGAAGATGACACCGAACATCGCTGCGGGAACACCCAATTTGGCAGCGTAAACAACCGAAGGTATGACCGTCTTGCATTCAAGTCGCCGAAACTCCACAAGTCTGGCAGCGCCCATGACCTGGAAGAGATCGTGGTGGGACTTACTCACCAGCGAGAATCCGGAGCTGATTGTCACAAAACTCGAGAAGAACACCGCTAGTGCTGCAAACACCACTGGAGTTGCCGAGGAAGACACCACCATCACGATCAGCGGACCGATCGCTATCCACGGTATTGAGTTAAGGAGGGTAGCTAGGCGCCCAATGCCTTTGCGGAGCGGTTTCACCAATACTCCGATAGCGGCCAGTAAAAATCCGGCCAATAACCCAATCAGGAATCCTTTTATCGCATTCGAGACACTGATCCACGCTGCCCGTTTGAGAAAGGACCAATCATCAAAGATTTTGACAACGACGTCAAAGAAGGGTGGCCACCCTCGGCCGAACAATTCCACCCGGCCCACAATGTCCGCACCGACCCCAAGGATGCCAATACCGAGTAGGCCGGCCAAAAGTGAGACCACCCTGGCCCGACGCCCCAGTGCCGTAGTCATCGAGGTCCCGATATTTGCACCGTGACAACATACTCTGGGAAGACCCCCTCGACCAAGATTGGAAGTTCCTCCTAATCTCCCGATAGCCCCAAACAGAAATATCGAATAGAGGTGACTTAGGCGACTTTTTTAATACTCCAACACTGTTCCAGATGAAGTCATAAAGTCTGTAGTTGCCCCCTCACGATCGGTTTCACAGTCCTTATCGCCACCAACTTGCCCGCCTTCTCAATGAGGTTGCCGGCAGTATGATGGGCCAACCGATTCAGTTGCGAATCGGATTCAGCGAACTGCGACGAGGGAGTTGTCTGACGAAATGGTCAGATCACGACCACCGAATATTCTCATTATCCAGGCAGACCAGTTGACTGCGTCTGTCCTACCTGCCTACGGCGGAACTGTATGCAGGGCGCCGAATTTGAGTGAATTGGCCTCCAAATCAACGGTCTTCGAAAGTTGCTATTGCAACTCCCCGTTGTGCGGGCCATCTAGAGCATCGATGTTGACCGGCCAGCTCCCATCTGAGATCGCCGTATACGACAACGCTTGCGATTTCTCATCGTCTATCCCCACCGTGGCGCACATACTGCGCTTTCAGGGATACCGAACGATTGTTTCTGGAAAACTTCATTTTGTTGGGTCTGACCAGAATCATGGCTTTGAAGAACGCCTAACTGCAGACATCTATCCGACCGACTTCAGCTGGACGCCAACGTGGGGAAACGAAACCCTCTTAAATGACTACTTCCTTGAGTCGACTGACCAACTTCGCTCAGCTGGTACAGCCGAGAAGTCCATTCAACTGGACTTTGATCGAGAGGTAGCAGATCGGGCTATAGAAAGACTCAATGAGTTAGGCAAATCAACTGATGCCGAGCCCTTCTGTTTGCTCGCATCATTCACCCATCCGCACGACCCATTCATCATTCCTAAGGAATACTGGGATCGATACTCCGATAACGATATCGATCTTCCAAGAAGGCGGGACTTCCCTGTCGAAATCCGGGATCCTCATAGTGCCCGGCTAATCGAACTTTATGGATTTGACGACTGCCAACTAACTGATAGTGAAATAAAAAATATTCGAAGGGCATATTTTGGAGCGATCAGTTTCATTGATGACCAGGTGGGTCGCCTTCTCGAGGCATTGGCCTCCACAGATAGAGCCGACAATACGGTAGTTATTTTCTTATCGGATCACGGTGAGATGCTTGGCGAGCGGGGCATGTGGTTCAAATCGAATTTCTTCGAACCCGCTATTCGTGTACCGCTAATAGTCCACAACCCACAACATCCTCACTCAAAACGAATTAGTGCCCCTGTTTCGCTTCTGGACTTTCTTCCCACAATCGCTGAAATATCTGGTTTTAACTCTCTCGACTGGCTCAATCCTTCGACTCAGGGACGCAGTCTGGTACAGGAGATAAGCGGTGGCGACATAGACAACCATCTCGGGAGACCACTTTTTGGAGAATACCTTGGAGAAGGAGCTCTCGAACCAATCGTGATGGTTCGAGTCGGTGAGAACAAACTCATTTCCGGCGTTGAGTCTGCACAACAACTTTTTCACCTGACCACCGACCCTGATGAGAGAAATAATCTCCTGAGCCAAGAAGTTGGTGTTAAGAAACAGCTCGCCGCGATTATCCAAGAAACTTGGGAGCTAGAACTCCTTCGGTCGGATGTACTGCGCTCCCAGGCTCTGCGCGAATTCACCAGAACCGCTTTGGCCGACTCCTCAAGTTCCTGAAATCCGGAAGGTGTCGACCTTAGGTTGGCAAGACCCCAGCCATGAGTGAGAAGTCCGGCAAATGGCGAAACCTGTCCGCCCAACGCCGTATAGCTGGATATCCCACGCGGCTGATTCCCCCCTCCTCGGAGAGGATCACGTCTGGGAATATCACCAAATCTGCCAGCGTCGGATCGTCTCCCGAGCAGAGCCAACTTGAGCCATTCTGCTCTTGAAACCAGAGGTGTTCATCGAGTACCCGGAAGAGCTTATGAGCACCTTCGCGGCAAGCCTCGATATCGAACTCATAGCCCAGGCTGTCGTGAAGCCTTGCTGCTGAAGCAGTGTTAGTTGTTCCTTCGGAGAACATCATCCACTGAGATACTTCTCCTAGGCGAGATGGCTCATGGACTGGATACCAGCGACAACTCTGGTCATATTTCGCGGCCAAGTAGATGAGGATCGCATTTGAGTCCCTAAGTAAGAATCCTTCATCGTCAATAACGGGGATATGCCCAAGCGGATTTATTTCTCGGAACCACTCAGATTTATGCTCCCAGCCTGGGAAAAAGTCAATCGAATGCAACTTGTGCGGAACTAAGAGAAAATTGAGCAATAGGCGAACCTTGTAGCAGTTCACCGACAGCTCATAATCGTAGAGTTTGATCATTGGATCAGCCTAGATATCTAGAACGAGTTGTTCGGAATGAGAGCGGGACACACAGGTCATGATCCTGTTTCCGCTCTCGTGTTCGGCCTCATTGAGATACACGTCCTGATGGAAGGGAACCCCATCCAAGACAGCTACCTCGCATGTTCCACAAGCCCCTTGCTCACATGATGAAGGCAAGGAAATGCCATTTTCCCGAAGAACTTCGAGAATGGTCCTACCGCTCTCGACATCAAGGGTCAACCCTGAACGCGCCAGATGAACCTGGAATATAGATTCGTCATTGAGCACAGTCTGATTTTCGAAGTATTCATAATGGACAGTCTCAGGCGGCCAACCCAGAATCGACGCCTGCTCGCGGATCGCACTAATCATCGGGGGCGGACCGCAGCAATAGACCTGACTGAGATAGTCGTAGGCTCCTAGCTTCTCCTTGACGATCTGGATCGTCTCATCTGGACTCAAGCCTGTATGGATCTGGAGATGTGCTCCCAGGCCATCAAGCCTCTCCTCAAAAGCAACGTGTTCCTTGGATTGGACGAAATAGTCCAGACTGAAGTCGAGGTCGCTCCGGTGCAGGCTCTGAGCCATCGCCACCAGTGGTGTCACCCCAATCCCGCCGGCAAGAAGAACAGTTCTCGGCACGTCTCTGCGTAGGCCAAAGTTATTGTGAGGACCTGAGATCCGAAGCCGGTCTCCCTCTTGCACCTCTTGGTGAAGAAAGAGTGAACCTCCGCGGGACTCTTCCTCCAGCTTGATCCCGATTTGGAAATAGCCCTGCTCACCAGGCCCATTGATGACGGAATATTGACGAGTCAGGCCATTTGGGAGATGAAGGTCTAAATGGGCTCCCGGCTGGAATGTCGAGAACTCACCCTCTACCGGACGTAACTCCATGCCGACTACGCCCGACGCCACCTCCCACCTCTTAGATACTTCCGCTTCCACTTCGACAGCAACAACACTGTCGAAATTCCGACCTACTGAAGTTGGCGAATCAAAGCCTTCCCCGCTCTGTTCTGCGAGAACCATGTTCTCCGACTCAAAAGCCTCGCGAAACTTCGTCAAGAGAGTGTTGTAGTGCCGAAGAACTGGTAGACGCGAACCATCTTCTGGCGCCGGACCATAGAGGCCGTGAACGACGGTTCGCGCACCGTCGAAGGGCTGCAAGATAAAACGAACCGAAACCGAGTCATCCGTGGAGCAGTTGAGATAACAAAGAGGGTTGCTTGGATGAGCCTCCAGTTCGAACTCCGCTCCCGCTTCATCCACTCGTGGCGGCAAAGCGAACTCGGCAATTTCTAGGTGCCCCTTGACTGCTTCGACCGATCCGCCCACTAGGAGACTTCGCAGGACTAGTGGCTCCGCGGTTTCAGGAAGGCCGATATCTGGGGTGTTTTCCGGTTGGTCAAGTGCCGCCCAGACGAGCCCATATTTCAGAGATACTGGATAGACCCGATTGCAAACTGTCTGAGCGGGGGCATCAGAAGGGTGAGCCGGTATATATGTGCACCCCGCTGTTCGACTCGAGTAACGCCAACCGTGGTATGCGCAAACTAGTTCAGCGCCATCATTGATTCCCACAGAGAGCCTTGAGCCTCGGTGGAGGCAGCGGTTTTCCCATACGTTTACGTAGCCATCATCTGCGCGCCACACTGCCAATTCATGGCCCAACAATTCAGTTTGGAAAACGTGCCGTTTGTGGAGATCCGAAATCGCAGCGATCGGGTGCCACTGGCTGGCCATCCGCTCCGTGAGTTGCTCCCTCACGTGACAGAAACCTGCTCTGGCGAAGACCCGCGGACAACCCCGTATGAAATTCCGAGGTCATAAAGCCAACGTCGGTATTGAATCGAAGTCTTGTCAGCTCTGATGGGCGTCTCTGCTCTGGGCTCCAGCGGCAACCGTTTCGGGACCTGATTCTCAAGGATCGGCTTGTCCTGACCAAAGATGACTGCCTGGAATCTCTTTATGGTCGCGTCATCATTGGACTCATCCAAGAGGCAGAGAAACTGGTGGGCGCACGCTCGTTCTTCAGTCATTGGCTGAACGAATATGCCTATGACATCAAACCGTTCCCGATTTAACGGACTCGTCTTGTAGAGAAGGGGGCAGAAGGGGTGGGCAAGCCGATAGGAGTACTGGGTTACCTGGCCTTCAGTCGCTGAGACCGCCGCAATGGGCTGGTAGAACTCGCAGCCATTCGCCCAAATTTCGCCCTCTTTCGTGGCAACTGAGTAGTCCTTTACCTCCGTATAGGGTCGTTCGCCCAAGTAGCCCTCATGGACAAACGGAAAATGAGCGAGATCGAGGAAGTTTTCCACTGCCCGACCGGCTGAGGTGTGTACACGAAAACTTCCACTGTTTTCATACCATCGATCCGATTCTTGAAACTCTGGAATGTCAAACAAGGAGTCGGGCGGAGATCCCAAACTGGTCCAAACGAAACCAAATTTTTGCAGAGTGGGGAGTGTCGGCGTAAGGGAAACTCCATCAACAGATGCGCCAGTCCCCTGAACCGCTTCCTCAGTTACGCATATATCTCCTCCTTCTTTGCTCTGGACAGTAAGTGTCTCCCCTAACAATTGAGTTCGGATCGGGCCGCGATCGACAACGTCAGGAACCGCTGCGACTGGGTGCCACAGATCTCTGATCACAGGATCCTCACAGCGTTTTTCAACCATTCCAGTCCCCACAAATACTTCTAGGCATCACCTAACTACCTGCTTCCAACATTTTTTCAGACCCCGAAATCCCTCGCTGGCTGACCCATGTTGGATCTCAACTCAAGGAACTGAGCGATGAATTGGTCGTTCATTTCATTCTTGGAAGTTTCATCGAGCCAACTACTTTCAACCGCCGCCAATGAGAGGTCTTCCAGATCATCGAGGCCATAACCAAAGGCGTCTTGAACGCGAGCAAACTCGTCGGCAAGGTCAATCCGGAACATCTCTGCGTTGTCGGAGTTGATCGACACCAACACTCCATGCCGGCGCATAGTTGGAGCTGGGTGTGCAGACATCTCTTCTAGAAGCCCGATTTCTACATTCGAAGTCGGGCAGACAGTTACCGGTATCTGGCGCTCAGCCACCTCCTGTGTCAGGTCCATGTCGTCTAGCAAATTGAACCCGTGGTCAACCCGATCGATCCCGATCTGACGGACGCCGACTTCGATATCCGCAACAGGGCCTTCTTCACTGAGATGCATGGTGGTCTTGAACCCATTCTTCCGAGCGAAGTCAAAGGGATCGACGAATGCTGAGAGATCGATGCCGGCTTCTCCGGCATCGCCGCCAATACCAATCAGATAATCGCGGTCGTATTTCAGGGCTAATTCGATCAATTCCCTCGCCGGGCCTGGACCTGATGGTTTGTCGACATCCATGATGAACCGGCATTGGATGCCGAAATCCTTCTGCGCCGCGTCCAGTCCGGCCAGAAGTCCCGACCACAGTGTGGCGAAAGACACCCCCCGCCTCAATGCAAATGTTGGGGAAAAGAACATTTCCCTGTAACGAACTCCTGCCTTGTGGGCAAGCTCAAGCGACTCATACGCCACGCGCTCAAAGTCCTCCGCTGCGACTAGACAACGACAAATCAGGTCATAGACAGAGATGAAGTCCTCTAAACCCTCATAGACATAAAGGTCGGCAGGATCCTGAACAGGCAAGTGGACGTCATTTTTCTTGGCCAGGCTCGCGAGGGTGCTGGGCGTTGCCGCACCTTCTACATGTACATGAAGTTCGACTTTCGGTATCGAGCGGATGTGCTCGGGACTCGCAGTTCCCACCTTGATGTCCTTAGTCACTCGTTGGCTTGAGCAACAAGGTCGATTAGCACTCGTCGCATTTCTAGTGTGATCCGATCGGCTTTCGTGTGAACCTCATAGCGTTGGTCGAGCGGAATGGCCTTGGTGATCGAGCGTTCAAGAAGAGCCTTATCCTCGGCCCCGACAGCCATCTGAAACTTTGTTGCCTCTTTGCGCTCCTCGGGAGTGTCCTCAATGTCGTTTCGGTAGTTGGTACACCAAAGACGAGTCGTTGAAGAATTCACAGGTTGATGAGCGAAACTGATCGCCAAGACAGCGCCTTCGTCCACATAATCGATGTAGATATAGACATGGTGTGGCGGTGTAAATACGAAGACCTCGTTCCGTCTGATTTCACGAGAACCGCTCTTAGAGGAACTGTTGGAGTCCAAGGAGTCTTCCAGAGCCTTGGTAACGCGGGAGTATTCGACTCTTACCGAGAGATCGGTACGTTCAACCTCGTATTCAGGTACCACTTCATCGCCCGTGACGCCAAAGGTCTCCAAATGCAAAAAGGGGATATGGCCAAGATCTAAGAAATTGTCTGTCATCTGGGCAGCGCTCGCATTCCAGTCCCAGGAGTCCAACGGGCAGTAGACAAAATCTGGATCACTGTGTTCTGGCACTGCCGGTAGATCCACAATCGGATTCTCCGGAGCTAACCAGACCAGACCCAAATGGTCCTCAACACCCGCAGCCATCACACAGTTCGCTCGGGGTGGAATCGGTATAGATGGCGATTGGGCTGGAATCTGCACGCAGGTTCCGTCCATCGCATATCGGTACCCGTGATACCCGCACTGCAGGGTTCCGTCTACGACTGAACCCGAACTCAGGGCAGCCAGCCGGTGCGGACATTGATCCGGGTAGGCAGCCAATTGTCCATTGAGTCGAAGCACACACCAGAATTCGCCGAGAAGCTCAACTTGGATAGGAGCCCCTTCGACCGCATCTTCAGATCTAGCTACTGGATGCCAGCATTTGCGCAATGCTCGGTGCTCGTTGTCTAGCCATTCACACTCTGTTTCCACCTGCTATGTCCCTCCCCGAATAAGCCCTGCACTCCGGTTGTATCTGGCTGACGCGAATCAGAGCCGTCAAGCCAGAGACGCTCAGCGGATGAACAATGGCTTCGATTCCGCCCAACCGACGACTGCTGGCACTACCGGAACATTATTACCAAGGGTCTTGACTCCCTTTGATCTGAAACCGTTTAGGTCGCCGACTGCTCAGGTCCCAGCGGACTCTGTGGCGGCAATGATTGCACTGGTATCCAAAGCGTCGACCATTACCCCAATCTCGGCGGAATAGGTCTCCGGATCGCACTGAGCTGCAACCCGCTCGTCGAGCACATGAATAACGGGTAGTCGAAGCGCTACTCCTGTCAGAGGGCCGGCATAACTTGGATCTCCTGTAGTCACCGTTTGAGCAACGATGTCAGTGCTGTCCGGATCAGGCGTACCCAAAACGACGACAACCCCTTCGTCCACACGACTCCGTGCGATTTCAAGAATCTTCGATTGATCATCCAGATCAACGGCGCCCGCCGACGTTCAAACAAAACACTGTGTAAATGGCACTACTTCACGGGCACCGGCGGCTTTTGCAACCGTCGCGATGGCTTGTCCAGGTATGCCGTCTCGCTCACCGATGGCTATAACACATTTCCCATTGAGTTCCGTCATGTCATTCCTTTTCAGATTGAGAACTGTTTGAATTCCTATTGAGAATAAAAGACATCCCATCCGACATTTCAGTCATACGCCCCAGGAACAGACTTCCCTTGGCGTAAAACATCGTGCGATCCGCTTTTCCGGAAGTCAGACTGCGATAGGCGTGGCCTAGGTAGGGAATGGCCGATGCAATATGTCCTTGCGTTGGAGAGAATCCGGGCATTCCAAACCGCTCTACGAAATCAGGCATTTGCTCCCTGTCTATCTCCTTGCGCTGGACTGCGAGACTTGCAAGAACCCGATAGTTCGCCAAGGGCGTATTACCGCTTCCCTGTGGCTCGGTGATGTCAGGATCGTGAAGTTCGGTCGCATATCGATCGATATCGAGAATCCCTAATCCCCTTCTTACTAGCGGATCAACGATCAATGCTTCGGCAATTGCTTGCGGTGAAGAACCAGCGGAAACTGGGTGCCTCCCTACGGACTCGAGATCGACAATGGGTCCTACTCCGTCATCCTCGCCGATAATGACCGCTACAGAAGCCAATACGTCTTCGAGGATCGGCATCTCATTGCGCAAATGTCCTTCGAACTTCATCCCCAACTTTGCAAGAGACCCTCCTCCTACAACGGCAACATTTCGATAGAGGCCGCTGGCTACAAGCGCTGCCCCGATTACGATTGCGTGATTCGGGGCACAGCAGAATGCCTTGATGTCCGACCCAGAAGCATTTGGACACCAGCTGTATTCGGCTACTGATTTAGCGAGATTTCCACCCCCACGCTGGTAGCGATCTCCGATGGCCTCTTCTCCACATCCCATTACGTAGTCAATATCCGAACCACCTTGGCTAGCGCCGACTAGGAGACGCAGCGCGATTGCTGCTGACGATTTAGCCGTGAGGTTCTCCAGAACCACATCGGCGCTGAGGCTCAAGTCCTCGCTGTGACCATTGGCGACACAGCCAATCAGATTGTCTCCTTCGAGAATCGGCAGAGCGCTTTGCCCATCGACGAATTCCTTCAGTTCTTGTTGAGAGAACCCAACTCCTAGAGACTCGGCGTCATCTTCCGTGTACCAATCGACAGCCAACAGTGCGTCTCTGTGCCGACGTATGTATTCAGCGTCCAGTCGGAGGAGATTGAAAGGATCAATAGCTGCCGTTAGGCAAAGAAACGGTCCCTCTTCGACAATCTCACCGTCTGGACCATCAGAGCAGGCGTCGGCGATTGGTTGCCGGTACCACGGTCTTTCGATCGAAGCCAGACTCTCAGGTGTTCGGTTTCCGATGAATACCTGGTGGGGGGGATACGAAATTGCGTCTTCAAAGGATCGAATAGAGCCGAGAATCACGTCGGTCAGACCTGAATTACCACTTATCTCTCGACTGGGCTTTGACCCGTACCGAACCAAATTTGGGACGTGGGATAAACAGAGCCTTACTGACTTGATGCAAGGCGTTGGCGCCGTACTTTTCATCAGCGTTTCCGACCAATCGCTTTCACTCAGTTGGATGAATCAAGATTGAACACGGTCGGCCCATCAACCGAGGTCTTCAAGGCGTCGAGAGCGAGATCGAATAACTGAACTCGGCGGATCTCCTCCTCGACAGCTGAAAGCTCTGGCGCGCCCATCGGGTGGGTCACAGCGGTGCCGTCGACAATTCGATTTACCCCTAGAGACTCCGCTAGCGACGGTATCGCTGTCACGAGCACCGCCGGAATGCCAGCCTTGTCAAATTGATTTACGAGCGTAGACCCGCTACGCGTTCCGGTTCCTCAAGTGGAAGTAGCAATCACCGCCTGCACTCCAGCATTGTGCAGTTCTGCGGCGATCTCATCTCCGATTCTGCGCATCGTTGGGATTGCGCCCTGGTTGCCGGTCGTGGAATAAATGTTCTCGTGCAAGGAAATTTGACCGGAAGACTGTTTATCCAGAGCCACGTCTAGCGGGAGCATGCGGTTTGGGTTCTGGTTTGAAGAACTGGTGTCTATTCCTCCGTGGATCACCTCAAACCCGTCAGACTCCAGGCTCTCTATATCCTCGACCGAGTAGCTGAACCAGCGGTCCGCTCGGCCAGAGTTCAGCCCTTCCGGGTTTCCTTGTGGGACCAAGCCCCCTTCGGTTACCAGAGCGACGACGGGTTGCGAGTTGTTGGACTCCATTTCACTTGGCTGGACAATGTCGTAGTCCGGAAGCGGCCATTCTGTCGAATAGCGCTCACCCGAGATTTTTGACAGAAGAAGATCAATTGCTCTTGTCGAACCACGGGTCGAGGACAATTCATTGAGACGAATACCTTTAGGAATCAAAAGAGACGAGAGATCCGACCATCCGTCCTCAGCCTCCACAAAAGCCATGATTGCCGAGGCCATGCCACTGAGGCCTTCTCCCATGCCACCGGTGGAATCTGCCGTACCGAGTATGGGAACCTTCGATCTATACAGTTCGACTGCGGGATTGTTCTCCGACATTGCAATTAGAACAGGAATTCCCAACCGCTCCGTTGCCAGTGTGCAGACCTCACCACATGCCATGCCGTAGCGACCGGCGTTGAAGGCCGGACCCGCTACGAGTATTTCGGCTTCAGAAGCCTGCAAGAACGTTTCAATCTCTTCTGACGCCGTTTCTGGATTGTTGCTGAAGTAGTTGTCCCCAGCGAAAAGGGTGCCCACTACTTGAGCTTGGTCACCAAGGAGTTGGTCCAAACGGACCCCCGGACCAATAGGCCCTTCTCTGTATTCCGGAGGCTGGTCGGCTGCCTCCTCACCGCCTTGACCAGCGAAAAACTGATTTAGGTAATGGAGAACCTTCATGAACTCAACTCCCCACGTTCTCGAAGACGCTACGGGTGGAAATGCACCACTCTTTGTTGCGGAAACAGGATCTCATTGGTTAGTGGGACCTAGCTGTCACGTTTGTGTAACCGAATTGATTGGTGGAGGCGAGGAGCCCACTTAGCGGGTAAGAAAACGGTCCTGCTGGGTCGGATTTCGAGTTGAGCAACTCCGTCCCTCCGATCACCGATTCGACCCTGGGGAAGTCGAGGCTTTCCTCATAATTTCCAGTACTGACGATCGCATCAGCCTCTCGGACAAAATGGACAAATCCAGAATCTGACGGATCGGGAGCCATCTCCATCGACATAACAGTCGTAGGGATGGCTGAGCTTTCCAGTTTCTGGCAAATCATCATGGTGTCGACACAGGGATGCCCCCCACCGGCGTAATTGATGATTGCACCGTCAGGGTTGAATAGTTTTGCAAGCGTGGTGGCGTGCCCAGTAAGTCGCTCCTTTGCATCTGGCGTATCGCCATTCGCGAAGATGACAACCCCAAGGAATTGGAGATCCTTGCCGTCACGTTCGTAGAGGTCGTTGATGATTGGATGGTTCTGGGCTATGTACGTCAGTTCACGCATGCATGCAATTGCGTTCCACCCACATACAAGGGCGCCATCAAGGATCTCATTGGGATGAATAGGTGTTGGAAGGTGAGCGGGGCCTCCGATCGCGCCACCACCCGGAACTATTTCTCCATATAGGTAGGGAATCGCTAGTTGGTAGAGGTAGACCACTCCCGGCAAATCTGGATTTCTCGTTTTCGGCAATTCGAGGACGTTTACGTCATCAGGGGTTGCGCCCTCAGCCGCGGAAGCCATAAAAACACTGGCTTTCATACCCGCCATTCGAATAGCCCTATTTAGCGCCACCGCCTCTGGAGTGCCTTCAAAGACATTCAGTGGAGGTCGGCTGTCTTCTCGAATGCTCTTAGAGGGAGTGATTTCCAACACGAGATTCGCAAGATTGGAAAATGGGCTATAGCCAGCTCCAGATTCCGTCATATCGAAGAATGCTTCGCGCCAGTACGTCGATTCACCTGGCACTGGGGCGGATACTTCGACTACAGCTGCACCACGCATAACAGCCGTTCTGCCAACACCTACAGTTCGCGGCGGCGAAAGGAAGCCTGGGAAGTTGTGCTCACCTTTTCCCAGACGACAGCGTGGCTCTACGGCGTCAACTGCATTAATGATCCGAGTGTCGTCGCCGGGATGAGCCAGGTGCAGTGTGACATCGTCGAAGTGCTCATCTTCAAGCAGTTGCGAACGCAAGGTGTCATGGTCGACCACAAGGGTGCAGCCTTCCAAGTGGGTGCGGTCTCCAAAGACGATTTCTTCGATGTCGAAGTAGGCCAACTCGAGGGTCATGGTTTCACAGTCCTGCTGTCTCTGCGTCTCAGTTAGCTGCTTCGACTACCGGCAATCCAAGCATTTGTCGAGCTTGGTTGGGCGTCGCAACTTCCCTATTCATGTCTTCCGCAATTCTTTTTATTCGAGCCACCATTTCCGCATTTCCTCCAGCTTTTTGTCCCTTGCGGAAATAAAGGTTGTCCTCTAGGCCTACGCGGACATGACCGCCTAACACCAAGCCCATCACGTTCATGGGCATCTGGAAGACACCTGTCCCGATGACCGAGAACATCGCTCCGTTTGGAAGTTCATTGATAAGCGCCATCAAACTGGTAGGGGTCGGATACGCCGCCGTACCTGCCCCCAGCACGAACTGAACCATGAACGGCTCTTTTACGTGACCGTTATCGATCAGGTCGCGTAACACCCAATACTGGCCAGAGTTGTACACCTCAAACTCGATATTGAAGCCACGCTCCTTCATAACTGACGCATAGTGGTTGAGTTCCCCGTATGTCGTCGGATCACACATATCGAATTCGAGAGGTCCGCGCGGGTGGGGAATTCCTTCAGGCCTTTCAGCCATCACGAACTTCGACATAGCCGGACCCAGATTGAGCGTTACAACATCCGCCGCGGGGACGGCATCAAGGGGGCAATAACGCTCTTCGGTCGTCAGGGTCGGACCACCGCCAGTGCTGTTATTTATCACCACGTCCGGACAGGCTTCACGGACAAGAGAGTTGATTCGTCCGTATACATCTGGATCCCCTGTGCACTGACTCCAATCCTTAGGGTCCCGGCCATGAATGTGGATCTGGCTGGCACCAGCCTCGTAAGCAGCTAAGGCTTCTTGAGCTATTTCCTCTGGCGTCTCCGGAACCGCATCATTTGCCTCTTTGCCGTGAAACCCTCCATTGATTGCGGCTGTAACAATCACTGGTGGAAGCTGACCACGGCCAACTTTTTCCATCCAGACATACGGGTCCCGGTAGTCCCACTGGGTTTCAATTTCCAACATTTCAGTTCTCCCTTATGGAATCAAGCCCAAATACTTTGATTGCCGTATTTCCCATTATGTCTTTGTAGACCTCTTCGTTATAGAGCTCTTGCCCATCTAGGTCTCTAGACATCTGGTCGGCCAACCGATAGGTCTCTCGACAGTCGGTGTTGTCGGATCCGAACATGACCTTTCCGAGGCATCCGTAGTTCTTCAGCTTCTTCAAAGCTCGATAGGTCTCACCCACCGGATCGTGTGGAGCCATGCCGTACGGTCCCCACCCTGAGAGTTCGGTATAGAAGTTTGGGTGTTTGGCCACTACCGCTATTGCTTCATCAACCCACGGGTGCCCGAGGTGAGCAACGATGACCTTGAGGTCTGGAAATTCACGGCCCAATCGGTCCAGATGCATCGGACGTTGGTGTTCCATGGTCGTAGCTATGGTTCGCGTCCACCCCAAATGAATCTGTACAGGAATATCAAGCGCAAGGCACTTTTCGTAGTAGGGATCTAGGCGCCTATCGTCAGGGCGATAGTGGTGATACGTCGGCAGTAGTTTGAGCACCCGAAAATCATGCTCTTCGACACACCTTTCCATTTCTGTCAGGTTTTCGTGAACGTCCACTAGCGGATCTATACCGATCACCCCATAAAGACGGCCTGGGTATCTAGAGCACTGAAGTGCCGTGAAGTCATTAGGCACATACATGTTTCGATCGTCACGAGTTGGGTGATAGGTCGTTCGACGTATATCCCCACCCTGGATAAGACCGATCTCAATATCAGTCTCATCCAAGAACTGGATGATTTCATCTCCACCAACGGAAACGGGTTCAAAACCGAATTGCTCCCACCACCACCAGGAAGGTGTGTGCTCATCTATCAGCCCGAGGTGGAGATGACAGTCGACTGTTACCACTGCCGCCTACTAACTATCTCTACTCGGGGATCTTGTAAAGCTTTGCCGCTGTCCCACCTAGAATCGCGTCTAGTTCTTCCTGACTAAACGGCTCGCCTCCCCGTTGTTCAGCTACCTCATTTACCCCGTAGTAGAGATCTGAGACCTTCCCCACGGTGTCAAAAGCTCGGGCCTTGTCGGCGTTGTCGGTCCCATAAATCACCCTGTCAAGAGCCCCATACGACCGAAACTTTGACAACACCTCGTACAACTGGGCGCTATCGCCGCCTGCGAAATAGCACATGTCCGCGTGGAAGTTCGGATGTTTCGCCACGAGGGCTATGCACTGGTCAATCCACGGGTAGTTGATGAACACGATGACCTTGAGGTCACGGTGACGACGACCCACGGCGTCAAGCAACACGGGATCTCCGTACTTCAGCATCGCTGTTCGCGTTGGCGTCATACCGGTGAAGAAATGCACCGGCACATCGAGCTCGTGGGCTTTCCGATAAAGCGGATCAAGCTCTGGATCGCCCGGGTCAAAGTGAAGGTAACTGGGCAGCAGCTTCATCGATCGGAATCCGAGTTGCGTGACACACCGCTCAAGTTCGATCACACTCCCAGGGAGGTCGCGGAAGGGATCAATGCAGGCCACGCCGTAAAGACGGCCTTTGTGGAGTTCGCACTGCTCCGCAGTCCAATCATTAGGTATGTAGATCCGGCCAGCAGACTCTTCCGGATAGTCAGGGTGAAAGGTGGTCCGACGAATGTCCCCACCTTGGACTAGGCCCGCATCAGTACCGTTCGCATCAAGAAGGTTGACGATGGCCTGTCCATCCGTGGACTCCCAATCCTCTACGCCGTACATCCCGTAGAGCTCTTCCATCCACCAGACTGGGACCTGGCTCTCCACCATTCCAAGGTGGAGATGGCAATCGATCTTTATCACTTTGAAACTCCTTTCTTATGGCTTTTCCGTGGAACATTTCTTTTTTTAGGTCTTCTTGGGTCATCTTTGACCGGCAACGCCTGCCTCGCTATCAGGCGACGGCACGTACATGTTTTCGAAATGGCAAGTCAGTCAGCCGGGCATCCAACATCTTCTCGCCATCTTTTGTGGGCCAAACGAGAGATACCTCATTTCCATCAATCGCTGCCGACGACTGGACATGGGCCAAGCCAACAACCTTCCCGAGCGAATAGCCCCAGGTGAGACTGGTCACATAGCCGACCGCCGCTGCACCCGCATTTAGTCGGTAGACATTCCTGCTAACTCTTGGGAGCACTGGACCGAACTCAATCTCCCTGAGCCTGGAGATCGAGTCCTCTGTTAACTCAAGTCCGAGCAGGCGATCACTTGGCCCTCCGGCGTCCCTTTCCTCGACTAGGGCTTGTTTCCCAACGAAATGCTCTTTGCTGAAATCAACGAACCTTCCCAGATTCAGTTCGCCTGGTGAGCACTCCTGTCGATCGTCGGGATACGGACCTACGCCGCTCCAAAAGCCCGCTCCCTTGTAATCCGATCCGACGATTAAGAGGCCGGCCTCAACTCGCGCAACATCGATGGCGTATTCGCCTGCCGGGACTAGCCCCGAAGGACCTCCGACCGCGAAGAGAGAGTCCCAGACGTCTTCTCCAGACTTCGGTTCAACCCAAAGTTCGTACCCGAGTTCGCCGGTAAATCCCTGACGGATCACCCGCACTTGAGACGCTCCCAGTTCACAAAGCGTGCTCCTCGAAAAAGCAAGGTCGGAAAATGACCTTCCAGAAGCGGCCTCCAAGACGTCCCTAGACCTTGGTCCTTGAAGGGCCAGGATCCCAATCGTGTCTGTTATGTCCTCGATATCGACGTCCAGTCCGCTACTCAACGAACTAAACCAGTCCTTATTTGGTCCCGCTACAAGAACGAATGAGTCTTCTTGTTCCCGAAGCAATAACCCATCACCCACTACCTTCCCGGCCTGATTGCACCATGGTGTATAGATGATCTGATCGATCTCTTGGCCAGAAATATCCCGTGTGATCATTGCGTTAATCAGTTCTACGGAATCTGGTCCGGATAGTCGAAGCTTCCACAGCGGCGACATCTCGTTAACTGTCACCCGCTCCCGCATGGCGGCCAGCTCTTCTTTCACATCCGTATAGATGTCGACAACGAAGTAGTCGCCCCACCGATACCACTCCGGCGTGGAGGCAGCAAGCTCCGCCCGTGAATGAAACGGAGTTCCAAGCACACGAGACATACGATGCCAAACCTCAGCCTTCGTCCGTTTCCGAGCTCTCTTGAGAGTCCAACGCAGCGGTCAGTTGGTCGCAAAGCTCATGGAATTCAGGGGTGAGCATCAGATCACGACTCCGCGGTCGTCCGAATGGGACCTTTTCAATCAGTTTGATCCGCCCGGGTCGTTCCGTAAGAACAACAAGCCTGTCCGCTAGGAAGACGGCTTCTTCAACCGAGTGGGTGATCAGCAGTGTGGTAATCGAATTGCGAGACCAGATTTCTTGAAGTTCGATGTTCATTTGGCGACGCGTTACGGCATCCAGTGCACCGAAAGGTTCGTCCAGTAGAAGAACATCTGGGTTTAGAACCAGTGCTCGAGCAATGGCGACCCTTTGCTTCATGCCACCAGAAAGTTGCTTTGGCCTCGACTTCTCGAAGCCCGCCATGCCGACCAGGGCAATCAGGCTCTCGATTTGGTCTGGATCTGGACGCATTCCCGCTGCCCTATAGGGAAGAGCGACGTTCTCCCATACGTTGAGCCAAGGCAAAAGGGCATGATCTTGGAAAGCCACCCCGAGCCGATGTTGTTTCGCCAGGAGGGCCGGCTCAGAACTGTTGATTCGAACTTCACCCTCAGTGGGCTGCTCCAACGATGCAATCATCCGGAGGATGGTTGATTTACCGCAGCCAGACGGGCCAATAATTGCAACGAATTCGCCGTCGGCAATGTTGATTGAGACGCCGTCAACCGCCTTTAATCGCTTGCCGAAACCAAGATCAAACTCCTTGACGGCGTCAGAAACAACAATCCCACCGCCTTTGGCATCGACGCTAACGTCTTCAGATTTTGTATTTTCCATATGAACCATCTGCTCTAATTTCCTGCCAGCTTTGCACCAGTACAGGGGCAGGTTTACACAGGTCAGCCAGGGTTACACAGGTCAGCCAGAGCCAGTCCGGTGAAGCCAGAACCAGATATTCCTGACCCCGGGCCCAAGAAACGACCATTTTTGCGGCTGTGCGGGTGCCCCCAGGGGGACACCCGCGCAATCGCTGTGCAGGGGCTCCTAGCCCCTTGCTGGATCTACCAGAGTGGTGACATTTCGTCAGCCGCCGCAGTTCAAGAGGGACGGACGGCAATCTCCGAACGCATCGTCCAAGATCGAAAGGTCGATCATCGGATCTGCCGCCGGCAGTGGGTCTATACCCGTTAGAGCGAGAGCATCCCACTGGGGCCCCACCAACGAGTCGTAGTCCATTGAGAAAAGTCCGTCGGTTTCGGTAAGCGAGCTCTCCATCAATGGCACCTGGGCATAGTGGATATAGATCTGGTACGAGTTATCCATGCCGACGTCGATCCCACCACCGAGGTTCGGGGAGCCGTTGTACATCACATCCACTGCTGTCTCCGGATCAGCAAAGGCTGCTTCCCAACCCTTGACCATTGCCCGGGTGAATCCGACAAGAGCTTCTCGATTGTTCTCGGCGAATTCCTTCGTGGTGAATGCAATATCGGCATACATATTCATTCCCATTTCCGCATAGGAGACGGCAACGTTGTCAACTCCCATGCCATCGAGAACCACCGGATGGCTATTCATATAGTTGACCATCCCGTCAACAAGGCCCTCGGCCACCGGCGAAGGATCCCAGCCGACCGGAACCAACTCGTAGCAGCCGGCCTCTAGACCGTTGGTGATAAGAAGAGCATCTAGCGGCACAACATCCCCCGGGGTGGCACCGATCTTCTTGCCGCAAATTTCTTCAGCGGTATAGATCGGACTTTCCGCCAAGGAGCTAATGCCGAGAATTCCCTCTTGCAGCCTCGTCCCGAACATGACGAACTCGTCGCCCTGTGACTGTGCGTCAGCAATAATGGACAGGCTGCCGAAACCGACATCTGCTGCGCCTCCGGCGAGAATTTGCACTGGGTGCGGAACATTGGGCCCGCCGAACTCAAAGATTGGCTCGACACCCTCTTCAGCAAAGTAGCCAAGTTCGTCGGCCATGTATAGGCCAAGGAAACCGGGGTCAGCGATCCAATTGAGTCGGACCCTAATGGGGGTGGGCTCAGAAGCGGATTCCTCTGGTTCGGGAGCGGCACCCACATATGGAACCTCAAATGTGCCGTTCATAATTCCCTCAAGACGGGCATTGAATAGCTCCATCGTCTCAGCAGGAATTTCAGCGGCGTCATAGTCCGGGTGGAGCATCAACTCGAAACCACCCTCGCTCATCGGAGTTACCAGGTACTCCTCCCAGGTGCCGTTCTTGATGCGATCCACCATCTTGCGGTAGTTGACACCGAACTTGGACACCATTGAGGCGACAACATTTCCAGGAGCCAGAGCTGACTCGTCATAGATGTACCCGAATCCCGAGAGATTCGATTCTTCGACCTCAGCAAGCATTCCGAAGGAACCGGCGTTGCCGCAGGCCATGAAGACATCTGCTCCCTGTTCTGCCTGTGCCGCCGTTGCTTCTTTCGCGAGAGCAGCGTCAATCCACGAACCAAGGAAAGCATCGAGCCTTGTCGCATCCGGGTTCACCTCTTGGGCGCCAAGAATGAATGCTTCGACGGAAGCTCGACAAGCGGGAATGTCGTATCCGGAGTTCTGGGCCAAGACTCCGGTCTGCGAGATGCCACCGGCCAATATGCCTGCCAGATAGGACGGTTCGTACATCAGCATCGCGTAGTCGACGATGTTCGGGCCTTCGACCCCGCAGTATCCAGCGCAAGAGCCCTGCCAAGCAAAGTAGGAGTCTGGGAATTCAGGCGCCAACTCGTGGATTGGTGCTCCGTAGTCAAACGAATGACCAATGATGAGGTCGACTCCGTCATTGGCGAAACCGCTCATGACGCGAGTAGCTCCCTGTGCATCAAATGGGGCGTTCTCCACGACCTGAAGCTCGATGAGCCCATCGGCCTCAAGTTCCTTGATCCCTTCGTATGCCCCTTGGCACCAGGAAAGATCGTTTATCGCGCAGGGCAGGAGAATGGCGACACTGACTTTCTCCTCGGCACTGCTGTCACTCGCAGATGCCGCAGCCCCGTCGTCGCTTGAAGATGCAGCACCATCGTCGGCTGGCGCGGCAGTGGTCGCAGGAGCGGCGGTGGTCGCTGAAGCCGCAGTCGTGGCTGGTGCAGATGTTTCCGACTCTTCGTCAGATCCACACGCCCCGGCCACAATGGCAAGTACACACAGTAACGAGATGGCACGTTTCGAGATCAACTCTCAAACCCCCACTTATTATCGGACCAGCGCAATAGCACCGGTAGATGTGGGGGCCACCCGGATGGACCATATGCGCCAGCCCCACTTCCGACTCCGGACCGGGGTTTTATATCACAAGACTGCGGTCCGTGCTAGCTAAGCCTTCAAAGGCGGACCTTCGAAATTCGAAATACTCAAGAAGCGTCAGGTCTTAGCCATATTCGCAGACCTGATCAGATCAGGGTCGAAAAGCCAAGGCTCGCGGGCATCAACACCTGCTTTATTCTCAACACCTGCTTTATTCTCAACACCTGCTTTATTCTCAACACCTGCTTTATTCATTAATGAACGATTCGAGGACCTACCTAGATGAGTCAAGACTCTCCTCCCAAGAAGATTCTCGTTGTCGGAGCTGGAACGATGGGGCACTCCATCGCTCAGGTCTTCGCCCAAGCGGGCCTTGCTGTCGACCTAGTTGACACCAACTCAAGAGTTCTCGAAACGGCCATTAGCAAGATCGAGGCCAACCTGGCGACAATTAAGGAAGCCGAGGGGGCCTCTCCAGATGAGGCCGCGTCCTACACCAAGCAAGTCCTGCAGAATCTGAGTGCAACTGAAGACTTGGCTGCAGTTTCCGAAACGGCAGATTTTGTATTTGAGGCCGTCTACGAATCCGTGGAGACGAAACAGGAGGTGATTAGCCGACTCGAAGACCAGATTTCGAAAGACGCGATCATCGCCAGCAACACCTCGGTACTTGACCTATTCGATGAAATAAGGGTTGCAGAACCTGAACGCCTCCTCTGTGCTCACTGGTTCGCTCCACCGCACATTGTCCCTCTTGTTGAAGTTGTCGGTGGACCCGAAACGTCTGCCTGGGCCATCGACAGAACCGTTTCACTTCTTGAGTCGGTCGGGAAAAGGCCGGTAGTCATGAGAAAGTTCGTACCCGGCTTCATTGCGAATCGAATCATGATGGCCATGGCCGATGCTGCCGAGGAATTGATCGATTCAGGTGCATGCACGCCTACGGAAATTGACTAAGCAATTAAGACGAGCGTGGGTGTGAGGCTTGGAGTAGTCGGCATTTTCCAGAGCCTCGACTTCAATGGTTTGGACCTGATAGCTGGGGACCGGCCACTCGAAGAACTTCCCAGCTATCTGCGATCCAAGGTCGAAGCTGGCGAACTTGGCGTAAAAACCGGACGAGGATTTCATGAGTACGACTCACCGTCCGAAGCTCTAAGTAGCAGAGACCTTGCTTATTTGGCAGTTCTACACACGCTGGAAGCGAGTACTGATTTTGCGCCGATTCGCTAAATAATGTGACAGTTACTGGAAGCGGCCATATAGAGGCAAGTAGTGATTGACAGCGATCAAGATGCGTTCAGGCCGGTGTCTGACCCAGCCATTGACTACAACATTCTCGATGGCGCCTATATCGAAAACCCTCTACCGACCTGGGACGACCTGAGGCGACGCTGCCCCATAGCTCACACAGAACGGTGGGGAGGCTCTTGGTTGCCTACTCGTTATGAAGACGTCCAAGCGCTGGCCAAGATGGTTCCAGCACTCTCGTCGCGCTCCAGCCTTGTATTTGACCTCCCGGAAGAACTCGACTCAGACCTCGTCACGGGCCCCAAAGGAGCTGCTCCGCTTAGCTCAGATCCGCCAGAACAGACCTGGACGCGAAAGGCCCTGCTGCCTCACTTCACGCCGACGATGGCTGAAGCCCAGCGACCCTTCACTACAACCGTCTGCGCTGATCTCATTGATTCGTTCATTGATGACGGGAGATGTGATGCCGCGTCGCAGTACTCAGAACAAATAACTCCCAAAGTCATTACTCACATGCTCGGCGTCAATAAGGACGCCACACATGAGCTCATTGAATGGGTGAAAATGATCCTGAACCTCGGACTTGAAGGCACCGAATGGACTGAGTACTGGTCTCTCATTCGAGACTTCTTTGCTTCCGAGATCCAGGACCGACGATTCAATCCGCAGGATGACCTCATCTCGAAGCTGACTCATACAGAAGTCGGCGGAGAGGCAATTCCCGAAGAGGTGGTTGTTGGAATGTGCGCCCTGCAGCTGGTGGCCGGAATAGATACCACCTGGTCCGTCATCAGTTCCGCGATCTGGCACTTCGCTGCGCACCCAGAAGACCAGCAGAGAATCGCTGCCGATCCGTCTCTCTGGCCCACCGCAATTGAAGAACTGCTCCGGTTCTACTCGCCCGTTACCTCTGGACGCAATGCAACGAGGACGATTGAATACAACGAAGTTACGTTTCAATCAGGAGACAAGGTCCTACTGAACTTTCCCGCAGCCAACCACGACCCCGAAGTGTTCGAGAACCCCCAGATATTCATGTTGGATCGCAAGGAAAACCGCCACATCGCTTTCGGAGTAGGAATCCACCGATGCACCGGGGCCAATCTTGCAAGGGTGGAGATCGAAGTCGCACTAAAGACGTGGTTTGAGCGAATTCCGCGCTTCTCTCTCGAGCACCCAGATGCTGTCTGTTGGGCAGGTGGCGGCACCCGGGGCCCAACAAGGGTTCCCGTAATATTTGGATGAAGCTCTTCCGCAAACAGGTACTTACACGAAACCTGAAATAGCTCTGACTATCCATAGCGTCCCTGCCATCGATTTTTTTCCGCCTTAAGGCGATAGTGCGATAAACCAATCCGCTAACCAACAGCGTGCAAACGGAGCACTGGCCTGAAACAATGGTTTCGATGGCTCTTGCAGGTGGATCGAACTCTCCTGGATCTACCGAAGCGGGTGTCCGCACGGACTTGGCTGCTCTGCACCGCCTAGCGGCTCGTTTCGGGTACGACGACCTTGTCTGGAACCACATCACTGCTCGAATCCCAGATAGCGAATCGAGCTACCTGGTAGGAAGATTTGGCCTCTTGTTCCGAGAAGTGACGGCCTCCAACCTATTGGTCGTCGACGAGGACGGGCGAGTGCTTGAAGGCGAAGGTGCGGTCAATCCGACTGCATTGGTCATCCACACTGCCGTTCACAAGGCGCGAAGTGACGCCCAATTCGTCTTTCACTCTCACGCTCCTGCTGCTCTGGCATTTTGCGCTCTTGCCTGTGAACTGGAGTTTCTGCAACAAGACGCTGGGATGCTCTACGGACGAGTTGGATACCACGATTGGGAAGGTCTCTCCCTTGATGACGAGGAGAGTTCCCGGCTTGCCCTGAGTCTCGGCTCCAACCGTGCACTCATTATGCGAAACCATGGATTCCTGACTGTCGGTTCCACGGCAGGTGAAGCCTTCGTGACCATGTACTACCTAGTGCGCGCGGCATCAATCCAGATGCAGGCAGCATCTACCGGTTTACCGATTGGATACAAGGACGTTCCTCTCTGGGAAAGGGTGCAGAGCCAATATGAACAATCCACCCCTGGCTGCTGGGAATGGCCGGCGCTGCTTCGACTGCTAGACGAACTCGAACCCGATTACAAGGGATGATGAGTACTTGCTATCGAGTCATCAAAAAATCATGCTTAGCGCTGGCAAGATTGAGCAATGAAAACAAGCAAAACCGATGGATCGTCTAGCGCTCTCGAGGTGAAAGTGAACTCGACCGAATCCCCTCCCCTGGGAACTGTCAGTTTTATCCATATGGAGGACATGACTCCCGAGGATGCGAAAATCATTGGGGAGCACTATCAGGCTGTAGACAGTGCTGAGGTTGCAAACCAAGCGCTGCGACTCCTACGCGAGTTGGAGGGCCCAACCTTCGGCTACCCAATCGACCGCTTTCGGCACAGTCTTCAAAGCGCTACGAGAGCATTGCGTAACAACGAGTCCGAGGAAATGGTGGTGGCAGCCCTATTGCACGACATTGGTGAGCCAATTGCTCCCTGGAACCACAGCGCAGCGGCAGCCGAGATCCTTCGACCATACGTAGAAGAGCGCACCTATTGGATTGTTCGACACCACGGCCTTTTCCAGGGTTATTACTATTTCCACCTAGACGGCGGAGATCGCAACGCTCGTGATGCCTTTCGCGATCACGAGTGGTTTGATGATTGTGCAGCGTTCTGTCAGGAATACGACCAGAACTGTTTCGATCCGTCCTACAGCGAGCTCCCTCTGGGAGATTTTGAAACGCTGGTGACTGACTTCTTCGCTCGCGATCTAGCTAATCCGGGGTCCTAAATTATTTGCAATCTGAAACTCGGATGGAATCTTCTCCAACTGATACTCGAAGGGGAAGTCAAGTAATTCTCGGAGATTAGGCATGGGGATAAGTCCATCGAAAAGCCTGGAAACCCTGAAGGGTTCGATCACTTCGTTTGGCACTGCGTCGGGCCACCGATTCGTGATTGGCGATTGGGAGACCAGCCCGATCGGCCGATTCACCGATGTCATGTGGGCCCCACCGGACAGTCGTCGAATTCTAGTTGCCTCCGAGAAAGCTGCTTCCTACATAACGAACGTGTATCCGTTCTCAGAGTTCATCCATACCGAGGTATCGGCTCATCTAGATGGTCAAAAGATAGAGGTCATTGCTGGCCCGCTTGCCATCAAGCTGGCTAGTGGACAGCCGATCCCATTCCCATGGCGCCCCCGTTGGGTAACCGGCAGCTTAGAGAGCGCTCTGGCGCAACGCATTATGGGTGTGCGGACTAATGGCGTAAGCCCTACCGGGGCAACGGAGTGGTACAGGACTAGGTCGTTGAGTTGGATTAAGCAGAGCAGAGCCACGGTAGACGGCGATTCCTGCGGAGAACTCGCACCGATCTCCGGTCACCTCGGATTTGGATTCACCGAACCACCAAGACGACCGAGCCACGTGAAACTCCGCGTTGACATCTTGCCTCGCCCCCCGACTCACAGTCGGTAGCGCAGTGAAATTGTCCTACCGAGGGCCAAATAGGGCCGACCGCCTTCGTCTCGACCTTGCGTCGAAAGATTCACACAGCTAGCCCGTTGCCAACTCACTCTCCGCCTTCAGCCGATTCGCCAAGCCAGACGGGCGCCTGTGAGGCTCGCCACGGAACGGAAAACGAAAATCGCAAGCCTGAAAGGGGGTCGAGCATCTTGACTCGAGAGTTCGAAACCTTGTCCAACAATCGAGTGGCTCTTAAAGGGGTGGAACGAAACGCTAGTGAAGGAACAACTTGATATGCGCACAAGTCCTCCATGTTCTACGGGGCCCTCGTTCCACGAGTTCGTAGCCGAACGCCATCTCGCCACTCTCACAATCGTCCGCCCTGACGGTCGGCCCCATACCACTCCCGTCGGCTTTACCTGGTCCAGCAACGAGGGCTGCGCTCGCGTCATCACCTGGTCAGGAAGCCTGAAAGCTCGCTTACTTGCTGAGGGGTCCCTGAATGCATCCATCTGCCAAGTAGACGGAGGTCGATGGTTGACTATCGAGGGCCCTGCCAAGGTCAGCGACGACTTCAGTACGTGTAGATCTGCTATAGAGGCCTACTCGATCCGCTACCGGCCGCCGAAGGATCGGGGACCCGATCGACGTGTCATCACTGTGGACGCGCGACGAATCCTCGGCAGTTCGGGACTCTTCGATGGGGCCTGAAACGGTATCTCCTCAACACCTCCCGACTCCCCAGCTTGTCTGGTCGGCACAGGATTCGAGTCAGTCAAAGCGTCTGCGTCGCCGAGCCGTGACGGTGCCGGGAACCCTGCTGGGATTCCTGGTTTTCTTAGCTCTGCTCGTCCCGGCAATGGTTATCGGTTTCCTAATCGATCTCTCACTGAATCGACGTTGGCCCACAGTCCGAGTCGCGCTCTATGCCGTCTGGTGGGCGGGCCTCGAAACATTTGGCGTACTCGGTGCCGGTTTTCTCTGGCTGAGGTTTGCTCCTTCGAGACGCCTTCAGAGCGACCCATCGTTCCGAGCTCATAGCCGACTTCAGAGATGGTGGGCGACCGGCCTAGTCCGCGGCGCCAAATGCCTACTCGACCTGCGTTTTCAACTCGACGATCCGTCCCCTTTGAGCCGGGAAGGACCCTTGATCGTCCTTGCTAGACATGGAAGCCAAGGCGACGCACTCCTAGTAGCAGCAATGCTGTCCTCTTCAGGACTGCGACCACGTTTCGTCCTGAAGCGGCAACTGCTATGGGACCCATGCCTAGACATTGTCGGCCACCGGATACCGAACTACTTCGTGGATCGCGATACAGCGAACAATCATGACGAAATCCTCAACATCGGTCACCTAGCTGAAGACCTCTCTCCTGACGAGGCCATCGTGATCTTCCCCGAAGGAACCCGTTTCTCTCAGGCCAAGCTGAATCGTTCCATCAAAGCTCTCGCGGCAACCGCTCCCGAACGGTTGCCGCAGGCAAAGCGACTATGTCGGGTCCTCCCGATTCGCACGGCAGGTGTTCTCGCCGCACTCAGAAGAGCACCGAGCACCGACCTCTTGTTTCTCAACCACGTCGGCGTCTCAGACTTTCGAACTCTAAGCGACCTTTGGCGAAATGTCCCTTTCAAAACGCCACTTAGGTTCGCTGCTCAACGCATCGAGCGTTCCGCCGTTCCGAAGAGCGACAATGAGACCGATCTTGTCGGATGGCTGGACGCCCGTTGGGTCGAGTTCGATACCTGGGTGGCAACCCACTCCGCCTATTTGGACTGACGAATCCCACTGAAGCGAGGAAATAAGGCCGGTGTGCGCGCCTTGTAGGACTGGTAGTCCACCCGGTCTCCCCATCTTCTATCCGCAGCCGTCTCGAGAATGGGAATACCGCTAACCCTCGTAAGAAGAGCCCAGACGAAGACTGGTGACACGAGAGTGAGGAGCCCCCAGCCCTCCAATGCCGGTAAGGACGCCACAGCGATTCCGAACCAAAGGAGGATCTCACCCGCATAATTCGGATGTCGTGACCAACTCCAAAGGCCAGTAGTGATGAAGCTGTTCCGATTCTGGGGTACCGAGCGAAAGCGTCGCTTCTGCTCGTCTGCAATCACCTCAGCACCAAATCCGATAGCCCAGATGCAAGAACCGACAATGGCGAGAGTTCCGACTGGGGTTCGTTCTGGCCGACTAATAGCTGCCAGCGTCGCCCCGGCAGCGACTAGCACCCAAAGCCCCTGCGTAGTCCAGGTAAAGAGGAACCAGGCGAACCTGTTCTTCATTGCGTCAAAGCGAGAGTCAGAACCGGCGGCACGGACGCGTGCTGTTAGGAAGGTTCCAAGCCTTAACGCCCATACGGCGACCATCGCGGCGACGAGAAATGAATGCGGCGCCGGCGAACCTGTCATCACTATGCACAACAAAACGGCTACCAGATATGTGAACGATCCGGTCAGATCGAAAAATCTTTCACTATGGGTCGCCCAAGCGAACAAGAACACCGCCCACTGAATGAAAAAAATCACCATGCTCACCCACGCAAACACCGGTAGGCCAAACCTCTCAACACTTCCTTCACTGCCAGCCAAGGTCACCACTACCCCAAGAACAAGCACCACGAAGATCGAAACGATTGCTGTCCGAGTCGCCATTTATGAACCTCTTGATTTACCTCGGGATCGGACCGGTCGCCTAGGCGCCCGGAGTCTGGTTGACCGTGAACTAGCACCGCCAGCTCACGATGGGTCTACTGATGATGCCTAGTTGAGATCGCGGAGAATAGATTTGGCCGATCGGCTCGACCACCTGAGCAAACTACTGAGTGAACGGACGGAAGCCATATGCGCAGAGTTGCCGTAACCGGAGCCTCGGGACTGATTGGAGGTTCGCTGACGAAGTTCCTTGAACAGCGCGGCGACCTTGTCATACCTGTAGGGAGGAAACCACCAGACCACGGGGTCCGATGGAATCCCGACTCCGGCCAAATTGACGAGCACGGACTCAGAGATGTGGACGCAGTGGTACATCTAGCGGGCGAGCGGATAGACGGCCGATGGACCACAGCCAAGAAGGCAAGGATTATGGACAGTCGGGTCAAGGGCACCGAGTTGCTGGCAGACGCTCTCACCGCGCTTGACCAGAGGCCTGAAGTTGTTATTTCTGCCTCGGCTATCGGCATCTATGGAAGCCGCGGCGATGAGGAACTATTCGAGGAGTCGGAACCGGGCACGGGCTTTCTAGCCGAAGTGTGCCGACGGTGGGAGGAAGCCGCAGCTCCGATATCCACTTCGGACACGCGTCTTGTCTTACTTCGTACCGGAATTGTCTGCACTCGCCAAGGAGGAGCGTTTGCGCGCATGCTCGCCCTTACTCGCATGGGTCTTGGTGGACGACTAGGCAGCGGTGAACAGTGGTGGTCATGGATCACGCTTCAGGATCAGGTTCGAGCCATAGCCCACCTGCTTGACTCGCCCCTGGGGGGCGCCGTGAATCTCGTGGCTCCCGGGTGCTGCCGAAACGCGGAGTTCACCCAAACCCTCGCCCGAGCCACCCGTCGCCCGGCTGTAATTCCGGCACCAGCCGCGGCACTGCGCATCGCCTTAGGCCAGATGGCTGATGACCTGCTGCTCGCCAGCACCCGGGTGCGACCGGCCAGATTGAAGGACTCAGGTTTTGAGTTTGCTGCCCCCGATCTTGCTTCTGCTATCCGAGGGATCCTGAAGGGGTGACCTCGTGTCACAAACCCCTGCCAGCACCTAATGGCTCCGACTTCGAAAGAACCGGACCTGGTCTAGTCGGCCGCGTCCGTAATCACCAGATATAAATCCTCCATCGTGCTGAACATCTCTCGGCATTCGACGTCGAGAAGTTGGATGCGCTTCGGCCTAAAAAGTTCCACTGACCACCGACTCGGCTGCCGGATTGCGCTCAGCCAGATCGGACGCCGCTCGCCCGCTAGAGACCTCAGCCATCCCGTCGACGGCGCCGCCAGAGCATCAGTACTGCAACGAGGGCAGCGACTGCAGCCAACAAACCAAGCCGGTGAAGGAGGTCCGCGCGCTCATCAGTCATTTCGATGGGTGGTGCCTCAAAGGGCTGCAGGCCGCTATCGGACCCTTCACTGGCAGTCCGACCGCTATCGGTGGGCATCTCTTCTGCCGGATCGCCCCCGCCGATCGAATTGCCGGACAAGACATCTGCTTTACCGGCCTCAGCGTCAAGCAAGCCGTCAACCGGGATGTCAGTGGGCAGCGAGGGTCGTGGTCGTCGGGATTGCGGGTCGTAGCCAGCCATCAGGCGCTCCTGTCATGCGAAATGTTGGTCTCAGCCACCGAAGGAAGTATCCGGTCCAGAAGAGCGTCGAATTCGGCAGATGCCTCGGCCACTCCTGGCCGGCGACCTAGGCCGTGAATGGGCAGCGACTGGGCGGCAGCCTCAGATACAGCCGCCCGAAGATGGACAGGCGGCAGGCAACGATCCGGATACGCGGCGCGGAGTTGTTGGTCCCAGTACCGGCCGTCACGGGTCCGACCCAGACGATTGACGGCGATTCCCATCTCCTCTGGAAGTCCATTAGAGCGACGCATTCGGATCCGTTCAATGGTTTGAATCATGCGACCTACCCCGTCGACTGCCCAGGCTCCGGGCTCCGTCACCAGTAAGACCGAGTCAGCGGCGAACAAAGCGTTGACAGTCAACAGTCCCAGCGACGGCGGGCAATCGATAAGGACCAACGGCAAATCAGCTTCCTGGACGCTTCCCTCATTTGTGATCATCCCGCCACGCATCGCCATTGCCAACCGGTCCTGAGCCCCAAGCGGGTCGGTCGCGAGTTGCGGTTCGCGAACAGCGAGGCTTGGCGAGGAGGCTGCCAACCGAGGTGGTGGTCCGACGTCAACAGGCCAAGCACTGTCTTCTACGATGGCGGCCAACCCTCCGGGACTCTCAACGGCTAGTACCTCGTCGACGCCTGGACCCGGCTCGAACACGCCAAGGCCGGTAGTGGCGTTGCCTTGCGGATCCAAGTCGACTACCAAAACCTGAGTTCCCCGCGCCGAAGCCGCTGAGGCAAGACCGAGGACTACCGTGGTCTTTCCCACCCCGCCCTTCTGGTTCACAACGGCCACCGCAACCATATGGGCAACCTAACCCACCGTCCGCCTTCACCCGGGGTGCGATTCTGATCTCCAGTAGTCCACCGATACCGTAGATCGGTGCCAGAGCTTCCCGAGGTCGAAACGGTCCGCTGCCAACTCGAACCAATGGTCGTCGGTTCCACCATCATCAGCGGACGAGCCCATCCCTCTCCAAAATTCGCCGAAGCCAGTGACGCCACCGGCTATCGAATCCGCTGCCTTGAGAGGCGGGGCAAGTATCTGCTCTTCGCCCTGACCAACTCCGTCGACGACAAAGGTGGGTACTCTGAACGACAACTCGTAGTCCATCTCGGAATGACTGGCGCACTCTACGTAAACGACTCTCTTCCCGATGATCCCTATCAGCGTGCCTCGTGGACACTCGCTGATGGCCGCCACCTCTGGTTCCGGGATGTCCGACGGTTCGGCCGCATAGCCGTCGTCCCGGCTAATGACTACCGGTCTCTACCAACCCTGCATCGACTCGGACCGGAACCCTTTGACCCTGCCCTTGATGCCGCAGTGTTCCACAGTTCGTTGACCAAGAGTCGCAGGCGGATCAAGACCCAGCTCCTGTCGCAGCGACCCATCGCTGGTATCGGCAATATTTACGCCGACGAGGCACTCTGGCGGGCCCGTATCCACCCCGGAACTCGGCGGGTCGGACTCGAACGAGCCGACCGCCTCCTGGAACACCTCCGCGAAGTGCTGTCCGAGTCGCTGCAACACGGCGGAACCACGCTTAGGGACTACCGGAAACCGGACGGAGATACGGGCCGCAACCAGAAACGGCTGGACTGCTACGGACGAGGAGGACTGCCCTGTCGACGCTGTGGGTCACAGTTAGTGGTTCAGATCTTTGATCAGCGAACCACCACAAGGTGCGTCATATGCCAAAGGCGCTGACTGAATACAGTCAGCGCCTAGAACCACCTCGGAGCCTCAACTGGAGAGAAGCGAGGGTGCCCCGTCCACCAGGGTGACGAACCCTACGATTAGCAATGTGCTCTGCCCACGCGCCCGACGCCCAATCGTCGCGACGGTAGCCATCGGAGTAGTCGGATTATTGGCGGCAGGCGTCTTTCCGGCCCAGGCTGGTCCCTACGACGGGGAGATCTCCTCTATCCGCTCAGAGATCTCCGAACGGCGGTCAATCATCGCCAACGGGCACGCCAAGATCACCGAACTGGAAGACCGCCTCGTCGAACTGGATCGCCAAATCAGCGAGGCCGACGGTCGCATCGGCATAGAGGACTACGAACTCGACCTCCTTCCAATCCGAATCGAACTAGTAGCCGATCGCTTCATAGAGGTCCTAGCTTCCCGAGAGGCACCGGCTGCGCTGCGACAAACTATGGCGGTCGACGCGTACGTTCGTAACGACGAGCGGATCAACGACGTCCTGACCCAATCGGCCCAACTAGTTGAAGGCGGCCTTGACAACGTTCGCGATCGCATGCTGTATGACTCCGTAATTGAGGAGGCTCAACGCCGTATTGATCTGGTCCGCGCAGAGCTCCGACTCACCGCAGAATCAGTGGTGGGCCTGCGCGCACTCGTCGAAGACGCTGGCAAGCGCCGGGAGGCCGAGCTGGCGTCGAGAGCCGAAATCGAGGAGTCCAAGCCGGCAGTTCGAGCCGAGATCAGCGAGGTTCGCAGCCTAATTGCCGTCGCCGAGGCTGAAATAGTCGAATTCGAAGCTGAGATCCTGCGCTACGAGCAGATGGCCATCACTCGGAAGTGGACCGGAGCACAGGGAGAGGACGTCGCCCGACCGGCCCTCGCCATCAAGATCGACAACGTGACCCGAGCCCATCCGCAGTCTGGCGTTAACCAAGCCGACGTTGTCTACGAGGAACTCGTCGAAGGCGGCGTCACCCGCCTGGTGGCTGTCTTCCAGTCCTCCTCAGCCGAGACTGTCGGTCCTGTCCGCTCTGCTCGAACCTCAGATCCGCCACTCCTGGCCGGCTTTGACCGTCCCCTGTTCGCCTACTCAGGAGCCAACTGGGGGACACGGAACGTCCTCCGACAATCGCCTCTAACAGACGCCGGCTACAACACCCACGAAGACGACTACTGGCGGGACCAGTCGCGACGCGCTCCACACAACCTGTACACCGGCACTGACCGATTGTGGGCACACCACCAGGACCGCACCGACGTGCCACCGGCGCCATTCATCTACCTTTATCCCGGTCAGGTTCTCCACTCAGCAGCGGAAGCGATCACAGGCGTCTCGATCGACTTCGGCCTTACCGAGGTGGACTACGACTGGGATGGCGCAGGCTGGATACGAACCCACAATGGAACGGCTCATTTCGACAGCGACGGGGTACGCATCTCACCGACCAACGTGGTGGTGCAGTTCATCACCTACGGCTGGTCGGCAGCCGATCTGCGGTCGCCAGAGGCGATAACCGAGGGATCGGGTGAGGCTTGGGTATTCACTGACGGTCATGTGATACGCGGCCATTGGCATCGACCCGACTCGGCGCTACCAGCGACGTTCATCGCCGATGGCGAAGCCATCCATCTGTCACCAGGCAACACCTGGGTCGCCTTAGCCAAGAACGGCACTGCTGAAATCAGAAACTGAGCGAAACTCTGCCTGTCAGGCAGGCGTCGCCACAGAAAAAGCCTCGGCCGGAATGGTGCCGTCGGAGGCCACGGTGAGTAGCTCCACCCCGTCCTTAGTAACCAACACTGTGTGTTCAAACTGGGCGGTTCGGCGACCGTCAAGAGTGACCGCTGTCCAGTTGTCATTCCACATACCACAAGCCGGATCGCCGAGGGTGAGCATGGGTTCGACAGTGAACGTCATCCCTGCCTCGAGAATCGTCGACGCACGCGGATCGTAGTAATGCGGTATCTGGAGGCCGCTGTGGAACTCAGCGCCGATTCCGTGGCCGATGAACTCGCGGACTACGCCGAGTCCATGACGCCGAGCATGCCGCTCGATGGATCGGCCGATGGCGTGAACTGGCTGGCCGGGGGCAACGGCAGTTATCCCCTCGCACATAGCCACCCATGTCTCCACCACCAGACGACGATCCTCGTCGGCAATCTCCCCGACTGCGAAAGTTACCGAAGTGTCTCCATGGACGCCATCTAGGTAAATAGTGACATCCACGTTGATGATGTCACCGTCGGCCAGCGGTCGGCTGTCCGGAATGCCGTGGCAGATCACCTCGTTGACCGAGGTGCACACTGATTTTGGATAGCCGCGGTAATTCAGAGGACTCGGATATCCGCCCCGGGCGATAGTGGCCTCATGCACGAGCTCATCTATGTGGTCAGTGGTAACGCCCGGGCACACCTCCGGCCCTACCTCAAGGAGAATCTCAGCGGCCGCCGCTCCGGCACGGCGCATCCGCTCCACCTCATCAGGGGTCCTCACCAATGGCGACGTCGAAGGACCCGGGTCACCGGTCTCGGCATATGGTGGACGTCCGATTCTGGCTGGCACTGTTCGCCTTGGGCTCTGCAGGCCTGGCCGAACCGGAGGTTCGGACCGCTGGGCGAGTGGTTCGCGGCGACGCTTTCGCTTGGTCACGCCGGGAATGCTACCTGTGGTCCCCTGACCCGACAGGCTGACAAAAGTGATACCAGCACCCCACTAGCGGAACAATCCTTCAACGCAAAAAGCGACTGACGCTGTCGACAACGCAGGCCGGTCGATCCGACCCCTCGACCTCCACAGTCAGACGGATGACTGTCTGAATTCCGCCCGCCACCTCGTCAACCGAAACCAACTCCCCACCCGCACGGATTCTCGAGCCCACCAAAACGGGCGACGGAAACCGGACCTTCTCAGTTCCATAGTTGATACCCATTGAGATTCCCTCGACCCGCACTATCTCGGGTAGGAACTGGTTGGTCATCGACAAGGTCAGGTATCCGTGGGCAATCGTGGCACCGAACGGTCCAGTCGCAGCCCGCTCGGAGTCCACATGGATCCACTGGTGGTCGCCAGTGGCTTCGGCAAACTGGTTGATCCGGGTCTGATCGACCTCTACCCACTCACTATGGCCAAGGTGGTGTCCGACCGCTGCAGCGAGGTCATCCGGACTGTCAAAGACGGTGGTCATGGACGTCGACACTACGCTCGGTCATCCCGTCACGCCGATCCGGGACTCGGCGGCCTCACCCGACTGAAAAGGAACCACGATGGCAGCATCTGGAGGAACGAAGGCTGTCTTGGCCGCCTTGATCGCCAATAGCGGCATCGCCGTGGCCAAGTTCGTCGGCTTCACCATCACTCGGTCGTCGGCCATGCTCGCCGAGGCGATCCATTCGGTGGCCGACGTGTCCAACCAGGCGCTTTTGCTCCTCGGTGGAAGAAGAGCCCGGCGCGACCCCACCCCAGATCACCCTTTTGGGCACGGCCGGGAGCGCTACTTCTGGTCTTTCGTAGTTGCTCTGGTGCTCTTCTTTGTCGGTGCGGCGTTCGCCATCTATGAGGGCATCGAAAAGGTCCGCCACCCGCACGAGATCGATGGAGCAGGCGTCGCGGCCGTCATTCTGGTAGCAGGAATCCTGCTGGAGTCGTGGTCTCTGCGCACCGCAGTGGTCGAAGCTCGCCCCTACCGCGGTAACCAGTCGTGGTGGCAGTTTGTCCTGCGTTCACGCAACCCTGAACTTCCGGTAGTGCTGTTGGAAGACGTCGGAGCAATGGCCGGACTGGTGCTCGCTCTGGCCGCTATTGGTCTAGCCGAGGTAACCGGCGAGCCCAGATGGGACGGCGTAGGCACCATTTCCATCGGCCTACTACTCGGATCTATAGCCATCGTATTGGCACGTGAAATGCACAGCCTGCTAATCGGTGAGTCGGCCGACGAAGCCAACCTCGTAGCTATCTCCTCGGCCGTTAGTTCAGCTAGCGGAGTCCTCGAGTTAGTCCACCTCCGCACCCAACACCTCGGACCGGAACAGATCTTGGTCGGCGCCCGGGTAATCGTCGACCCTGCCCTAGACACCGCCGGCGTGGCGGCCACTATCGATAATGTTGAGCGCCTCGTGAAGACTGCCGTGCCCAGCGCTCACCCCATTTACGTGGAGGTCGCCTCGGGCCACGACAGGACTTCTTGATGTTGCGCCCGATCATTATCAGGATCCGCTGCCGATAAGCATGGGTTAGGTGCGTCTGTCCGGCCACCATGATGTAACGGCGTTCACCGGTACCTATTGCACATCGGCAACCGCCTGATGGGATACAGAACCCTCGAAGCTAACTCTCAACCAAAATGCGAAGACCAATGAAAACTCGCAGACGCCCAATTTTTGGTACCTCGAGACGCCGAGGGTTTTCGTTTGGCGGGCTGGTACTCCTTGGTTTAGCCCTAGCCTGGCTGACCTTTGACCACCAGCTGGGCAGTCGGCGGATCAAGCGAGCCCTCGCTGCCAAACAACGACAACGCATCCGGAACATGCACCGGGCCTACCCAATCCAAGCTGGAGAGACAGTGTTCATTGGTGACAGCATCACCTTCGACGCTGACTGGGCGGCCGCCTTTGAAAAACTTCGGATACGAAACCGAGGAATTGGCTGGGACACCACAGAAGACCTGCTTGAACGCCTCGACGACTCTCTAGACGGCCCACCACAGACCGTCGTCATGATGATTGGCACCAACGACCTGACCCTTGGCATCCCGCACGCCGGGACCATTCGGAATGCATCACTTATCCTCAACCGGATAATCGAGGCTGCGCCAGACGCCAAGGTTGTCATCCAATCGGTACTGCCACGCACAGACCGCTACAACCCACTCGTCACTCCCTTGAATAGTGCTTTAGCCCGAATCTGTGGCGAAAGGGGCCTAGCTTTCGTTGATCACACCGAAAGCCTCTCCGGAACCGACGGCCATCTGGATCCCAACTGCTACATCGACGGGATCCACCCCAACGATGAGGGTTACCGTCGGCTCGTAGACGGCCTGCGGCCACACCTCGAAGTTCCGCACGGGCCGTAGCGTTAACGGGATGAACCTGTTTCAGGGAGACAGCAGAACTCTGCCGACGCCAGCTCAGGACCGGCAATAGCCACCATGGGAGTGCCGACGGCTCTCGTAATCGGGGGCACTGGCCCAACCGGTCCTTCGATCGTGCACGGACTAGCGAGCCGAGGTCACCGGGTCACTGTTTTTCACACTGGCCGCCACGAGCTCGACGAGGTTGCCCATGTAGAGCATCTCCACGGCGATCCCTTCTCGTCAGAAGGTGTTGCTGCTGCGCTCGGGAACCAAACATTCGATGTGGTGGTCGTCTGCTATGGGCGCCTCCGTTCTATCGCCGAACACCTGGCTGGCCGTTGTGGACGGTTCGTGTCGGTAGGCGGTGCACCCGCCTACCGCGGCTACTTCGATCCGACCCGCTTCGAACCAGCCGGTCTTCCGGTTCCTACTGGCTTGGACGCACCGTTATCCAACGAGGACGACGATGGAAAGAGCTATCGAGTAGCCCGATCTGAGCAGATTCTTTTTGATTATCAGCCAGAGGCCATCCACCTCCGGTACCCGTTCGTCTACGGACCCCGACAGATCGCCCCGTTGGAGTGGAGCATCGTCCGTCGAGTCCTCGATCGTCGTGAGTCAATAATCGTCCCCGAGGGCGGCCTGATGGCCGAGACTCGCTCGTACAGCGAAAATGCCGCCCACACAGTGTTACTGGCCGTCGATACGCCATCGGTGGCTGGAAGATCGTTCAATGTCGGCGATGAGGAAGCCCTGACGACCAGCCAAAGAATCAAGTTGGTGTGCGCCGCACTGGGCCACGAGATGGAGATTGTCGGCATGCCTTCGCATCTGGCGCTTCCCGCTCGCCCGTTCATGATGCAAGAGGAACCAGGTCACCGGGTCCTCGATCTGTCGGCCACTCGCGATCTTCTCGGCTATCGAGACCTGGTCCCGGCACGCACCGCGGTGGGCATTGCCGCTCGCTGGCTCGCCGAGAACCCGCTGGAGCCGGAGAGTCGGGACGAGGCGGTGCTGGAAGACCCGTTTGATTACGACCGCGAGGACCGACTACTCGATTGGTGGCATGCGGCAACCTGTGATCCACCCGACCTCCACTACCCGGTCGATCCAGGGTACGGCGCCTATTTCAGTGGCCCCGGAACCAGTCGTCGCCGCTCTGAGGAAAGGATCTAGTCGGAGCTCTGCCTGGTCAGTCCCTTGTGGGCGAACGGGTCGTCATCCAAGCGCCGAATAAAAGGACAACCAAACCACCGATTTCAAGGCCTCCTAGACGCTCGCCGAGCAACGCCACCCCCAGTACGGCTGCCACTACGGGGATCAAGTAAGTGACCGCTGACATGCGAACCGGACCAATCCGCCCAACAAGGGTTGCCGCGGCGACATAAGCCACCCCGGTTCCCCCAAAACCCACCGCCAGGTTGGCCCAGACCGCCGACCAAGCGAAGTTCGAGTCGACCAGACCAACGACTCCCCAGGGCGTGGTAGCCACCGTGGCCACAGCGAGGACTCGAAGCAGAACTGCTGTCGATCCGTACCGGCGCTGGAGCGGGCCAGCGATATTGACCGACAGGCCGTAGCAAACAATCGCGGCAACCACCGGAAGGACGCCCAGCGCGGCGGTGTCTTCCACCGACGCGGACGGCAACCCCACCATGACGATGCCGAGGATCCCAATCACCACTCCAGCAACCTGAACCCGATGGGTGGACACACCAAAAAAAAGCGAACCTACAGCCAGAGTCGCTACCGGCATCGCGCTATTCAACATCCCAGCAATCGATGAATCGATCCAAGTCTGGGCGAGTGGGAAGAGGCTCAGCGGTATGGCCATCCAGAGCAGGCCCAACAAGCCGAGTACAGGACGGTAGGCCCGGTCTACGGGACGGCGGGCCGACGGCAAGCAGACAAGGAAGCAAAGCCCGAGTGCCGGACGCAGCCAGGCCACTAGACCAGGATGCTCAGCCCGGAGCGCCACGTCCATAAACAGGAAGGAAGAGCCCCAGACGCCACCGGCCGTAGCCAATAGCAGCCAGTCGAAGGGAGTCATCGGCGACCGACCGAAATCCGTCATCCCCTCAGCGCCCGTTGACGCCGGCTCGGTCGACCGAGCGGGCGGCGTGGTCATCGGCGCACGCTACCGGCGCCACACCTAACTCGAATCCCGCTGGACGGACGTGTCCTGACAGTTTCAATCCTGTCAACTGGGTAGAGCGGTCACCCCGGAAACGTGGGGACCGCCCGTTTTTTGGGCTATCGGGGACAGCCAAAGGGCCCGCTCTGTCGAATCTGCCGATAATCACCCCAATCTGGCAATCGACACGAGAGACATTGCCTAAAGGACATCTAGCAGAGCCTGAGAACAACTATTGGCCGTTCGTTGGCTCTATACGGGGCAGAGGACTAGAAGCCGAACTGGAATGCTCAGTTTTCTGGTGGAAATAGCACCCGGATAAGGAAAACGGTCGCGGCAACACCCAAAAACTGCATCAGAATGAACGTCGGGGCATCGGCTGGTTTAATCCCGGCAAATGTGTCGCTGAACATCCGACCGATGGTGACCGCCGGATTGGCAAAACTGGTCGACGAGGTGAAGTAGTAGGCGCCGCCGATGTACGCCCCAACCACATAGGGCAGGTGGGTATTCCGTCGAGTCCGGATCAAGGCGAATACGACAAGTAGTAGTCCCGTGGTTGCCACGACCTCAGCCAGCCAGAGACCCCCGCCAGAACGCTCCCTCGTAGACCAGGTCACGACGTCCAGGTCAAACATGACATTGGCCAAAACGGTGCCGGCTATAGCTCCGGCCACCTGTGCAGCAATCATGCCCGGGACCTCTCGGCCCCGACGGTGGCCGAGAAGCCAAGCCCCTACGGTGACTGCGGGGTTGAAGTCAGCCGAGAGGGTTCCAAAGATCGAGATGGCTGCCACCAAGACACCAGCCGTAGCCGCCGCGTTCTGCAAGAGCTGCAGCCCGACGTCAGTCGGGCTGAGTCGAACCGCCATGATCCCAGAACCGATTACACCCACCAGCAAAAGGAGGGTGCCAAGGAACTCGGCCAGCAGGACGCGACGAAGGGCGGACACGTTGTTTCGCCGAATCGGATTAGGTACCGGTGTGGAGTAGTCCGTAGACCAACGAGTCCACCAAGGCCTGCCAGGAAGCCTCGATGATGTTCTCCGATACTCCGATGGTCGTCCAAGTCTGCTCGCCGTTGGTGGTGTCGATCAGAACCCGGGTAACGGCGCCGGTTCCCTGACGGGTCTCAAGCACCCGGACTTTGAAGTCTGTTAGGTGCAAGCGCTCCAACTGCGGGTAGCGAGCGTCGAGAGCCTTTCGCAGAGCGGCATCGAGAGCGTTGACTGGGCCGTTGCCCTCACCGGTGGTGACCACCCGTGCGCCGGCCACATGCACCTTGACTGTGGCCTCGGTCTCGACGTCGACAGCAACTTCGTTCCACGCCCTACTTCCGCTTCCCGATCGATGGCCGACGTTGACCGAGAATGACTCCAACTCGAAGAAGTCCTGAACCCAACCAGAGGCCGCCCGCATGAGTAGTTCGAGAGACGCGTCGGCCGCTTCGAAGTGGTAACCGGCATATTCCAACTGTTTCAGGGTTTCGACCACGTCGCTTAGAACCTGACCGTCCAACTCCAATCCCAGTTGCTCGGCCTTCAGCTCGATGGTGGAGCGGCCCGACATTTCCGAGACCAGAAATCGGGTTCCGTTACCGACCAACTCCGGGTCGACGTGCTCGTAGGCATCGCGTCGGCGGGCAATGGCGCTTGTGTGGAGCCCGGCCTTGTGGGCGAAGGCCGTCGATCCAACATACGGCTGCTGCGGGTCAGCGGAGAAGTTAACCAATTCAGCTATGTGGTGAGCCACAGGGGTGAGTTCTGCCAACCGGCCTTCCGAGATGGTCTCGATGCCCATCTTCAGAGTCAGATTGGCGATGATCGGCACCAGGTCGCAGTTTCCGACCCTCTCGCCGTAGCCGTTGATAGTGCCTTGGACCTGCGTGGCTCCAGCGGTCACACCGGCCAGGGCGTTAGCCACCCCGCAACCTGTGTCGTTATGCAGATGCACACCTACTGGGCAATCCACGAATGAGACCACTTCGCGGACCGTTGATTCGACCTGGCCGGGCAGCGAACCGCCGTTGGTGTCACACAACACCAGACAGTCGGCGCCAGCTGCTGCTGCCCCTTGCAGTACGTGCAACGAGAACTCAGGATCGTCGCGATAGCCATCAAAGAAGTGTTCAGCATCAAAGAAGACAGTTCGGCCCTCAGCCTTCAGGTAGCGAACCGAGTCGGACACCATGGCTACGCCCTCCTCAAGAGTGGTCCGAAGTGCCTCAGTCACGTGATACGCCGATGCCTTGCCGACGATGCAAACCACGTCGGTTCCTGCCTCAAGCAGGTTGGCCAGCGTGGGATCGGCGGACGCGTCACCTCCGACCCGACGTGTCGAACCGAAGGCGACCAGTTTCGATCTCTGCAAGTCCAGTTCGACCTTCGCCCGCTCAAAGAACTCGACGTCCTTCGGATTGGCGCCCGGCCAACCGCCCTCGATGTAGTGCACACCCAGTCGGTCGAGTTGCTCGGCAATCCTCAACTTGTCGTCGACGGTGAGTGAGATGCCCTCCAATTGGGCGCCATCACGCAGCGTGGTGTCATAGATCTCCACTGCCTTGGGCATTGGAGGCCTATCAGTCGACATGTTCGTTCCAGTCTGCATATTCGGGACGCTCGCCGCGAACAGCCGCAAAGAAGACCTCTTGGATCTGACGAGTGACAGGACCGGGGTCGCCGATGACCCGGTCATCCACTGAACGAATCGGCACCACCTCTGCTGCCGTCCCCGAAAGGAAGGCCTCGTCAGCCGTGTAGAGGTCGCTGCGCAGGATGTTGCCCTGTTCGTAGGAAATACCTAAGTCACCGGCAATACGGCGAACAGCATCCTGAGTGATCCCCTCAAGCGCACCTGCACTGGTCGGAGGGGTGACAACTGTCCCCTCCCGGACCACAAACAGATTTTCGCCCGTGCACTCTGAGACGTATCCCTGCGGTGACAGAAGAATCGCCTCGTCATAACCCGACTTGACGGCCTGCACCTTTGCCATCTGCGAGTTGATGTAGTGCCCGCACCCCTTAGCTGCCGGCGGCATCGCGTTCGGGTCGTGGCGCTGCCAAGACGAGATCATCATGTCGACACCTTTGGCCAGACCTTCTTCACCGAGATAGGTGCCCCATGGCCAGGTGGCGATGGAGACGTCCACGGTGCACGCCAGGGGATTGAGGCCCATCTCGCCGTAGCCAAGGTAGACAAGTGGACGGATATAGCACGAACGGTGGCCATTAGCCCGCACAGTCTCGAGGGTGGCCGCTACCAGATCGTCGACGGTATAAGGAATCTCGAGAAAGAGAATCTTGGCCGACCGGAATAGGCGCTCGATGTGTTCCCGAAGGCGGAATACGGCAGGGCCGCGCTCTGTCTCATAGGCGCGGATGCCCTCGAACACGCCGTTTCCGTAATGAAGGGTGTGGGTAAGCACGTGGACCTTGGCATCGTCCCAGTCCACCAGTTCGCCGTTCATCCATATCTTGGACGACTTCTCGATCGGCATCTCAATTCCTCGCTATTTCTCTCGAACTTGCCAGTTGATTTTTCGTTCGCACATGTCGACAGGAGGGAGCAGTCCTCAGGCAGACCCCTAGGTCAGGCGACCAATTGGGCAACGGCGTCACCAATTGCCACCGTCCCCTTGACATCGGTCACCGGGTCGGCACAGGCCCTCTCAATTCGCTGTGCTGCGGCGGACTCTCCAAGGAAGTCCAGCATCATGGCGCCGGACAGGATGGCCGCCTTAGGGTTGGCGACGCCCTGTCCAGCGATGTCGGGCGCCGAACCATGGACCGGCTCAAACATCGATGGTCCGGTGCGATCGGGGTTGAGGTTGGCCGACGAGGCCAAGCCAATCCCCCCCGACACGGCACCACCTAGGTCGGTGAGGATGTCGCCGAATAGATTGTCAGTGACAATGACGTCGTATTGCTCGGGTGACTGCACGAAGTAGATGCAGGCTGCGTCGACGTGGTTGTAGGACGTCTCAACCTCCGGGTATTCAGCGGAAACCTCATCGAACGTTCGCTCCCAAAGGTCTCCTGAGAAGGTCAGCACGTTGGTCTTGTGAACCAGTGTGAGGTGGCGACGTCGTTGCATAGCCAGATCAAACGAGTAGCGGATGGCCCGCTCAACGCCATATCTAGTATTGACGGAACCTTGAGTGGCAACCTCATGCGGCGTGCCATTCCTTAGAAAGCCGCCCTCGCCCGCGTATGTGCCCTCCGTGTTCTCTCGCACCACCGCGAAATCAATGCTGGCAGATGGATAGACGAATGGGCGCAGATTGACGTAGAGGTCGAGGGCAAAGCGCATCTTCAGAAGTAAACCCCGCTCGATCAGACCCGGCGGTACCTCGGGCGCACCCACCGCTCCTAGGTAAAGGGCGTCCAGTTCCCGCCACTCGTCCAGCACTGAGTCGGGAAGAACTGTGCCATCCCGTCCGTAGCGGTCTCCTCCGAGGTCATAATCGACCGTATCGAGATCCACGCCGGCACTCTTGATGACCTTCAAGCCTTCAGCAATGACCTCCGGCCCGATGCCATCGCCCCCGATGATGCCGATGCGATGCGCCATGATTGGGCTCCTGCGATTGGGAAAGGCGGTCGGAAATGAAAAAACCGCCCACCGAGGTGGACGGTCGGGCGCACACCGGGTCGATGTGCGCTAGCGAATAATGATCACCCGGTACTGATAGTTCACAAAGACGAGTCTAACGCGTGCCGATCGCAGCCGGTCAAACGGTTACCCGTCCAATATCGCAACCGTCCGGAGACGCCAAGTCGCTGACTACCCTCTGGGGATGCCCGAGGCACAGCAACTTTCCCAGGAGGCCTATGACCGGCTCGCCGCCGAGTTTGAAGACCTCACTACTCGTGGTCGGATCGAAATCGCTAGGAAGATCGAGGCTGCCCGCGAACTTGGCGATCTCTCGGAGAACGGCGACTACCACGCTGCGAAGGAGGAGCAGGGAAAGATGGAAGGACGGATTCTCCACCTTGGGAGCATCCTTGAGAAGGCTGAGATCGTTGCGGTGCCGGATGGCGATCCCAACGTGGTGGCGACCGGCATGGTGGTATCGGTGATCTATGAGGGCGATGACGAACCAGAGCGGATGTTGGTTGGCTCGATCGAGGAGCACCGCGATGATGTTCTTGTGGTTTCCCCCGGTTCCCCGCTCGGCGAAGCACTGCTTGGTACTTCGGTAGGCGACTCCGTGTCGTTCGAGGCGCCAGGAGGAACTCTGGCTGCCAAGGTCGTAGCCATCGAGCGATGACTGTGGAACCCAACCTCCTAGCGGGTCGGGTACCACAGTTCGATGGACCGCCCCGTCGCACCATCGAACTCCCGGGGCTTGGTCCGCTCGAGGTCCGTGATTCCGGAACCGACGGAAATCTGCCCCCCGTTCTGCTCCTCCACGGATGGACCGCTAGCGCAGACCTGAACTGGTGCACGGCCTACGGACCTCTGACCAAACGACACCGGGTTGTGACCTGGGACCAGCGGGGCCATGGGCAGCGAGGCCTTCGAACCGGTCGGGACGCAGGAATCGACGACCTTGCCGATGACGCTGCTGCCGTGGCAACTGCACTCAACATCGAAAGCGCCGTGGTAGTTGGGTATTCGATGGGCGGTGCGGTAGCCCAAGCTTTGTGGCGAAGGCACCCCTCAGTAGTCGACGGACTGGTTTTGTGCGCCACGGCCGCGGCCTTTGCAGTTACCGCTGACGACCGGAGGGACTTTCGCTCAATTGAGCAAGGGATCCGACCGGCCCGTCTCATGGAGGCTGTCGGCGCTAGTAGCGCAGCCTGGCGATTGGCTCGGTGGTTTGGCGACCGACGGGCTGGATCGGCTTCCGGCCTGTCCGATCCCGATCTCGACCGGTGGGCCTGGCGAGAGATTCGAGCTGGGATCCTTTCCAGCGTTCTCTCTACTGGAGTCGACCTAGGTCGTTTCGATGGCCGGGAACTGTTGCAATCGGTTGACGTACCCCACGCTGTTGTGGCCTGTCTGTTTGACGACGTCGTACACACCGACCGTCAGATCGCTCTGGCCGAACAACTTCCAGCAGCCACCTTGCACGAGGTACACGCCGATCATGCCGCCTGTCTGGCCCGACCCGACCTCTTCGTTCCAGCCCTAACGTCCGCCTTAGCCGAAGTCACCCAACTCAACTGAGCTGAATCAGTCGGTCCACCTTTGACAGGCCTCTCCGGCCCACATCAGAAGCACTCGCCCCGAATCGGAGATGCGATGCACTGCTCCGCGAATGCCGTCACCAAGCACAGGCTCGCTATCAAACCGGCCGGCTGGATCGCGCTCATCTGGTTGGTCCAGCGACACCGCCGGATGGGCTGCGCGCAGGTCGGCAACCGTCGAGCCAATGCCGATGCGTTCCAGAGTCCATAGAGAAGTCTCGGTTGAATCGCGCCCAGACAAGTGCCACTGGGCAAGTTGACCTTCAGCCTCCGGTCCATCGCGAACCAACACGACCTCAAGGCCGCTCCAGAACAGGCGCCTGACCTCTGCCGACTCACACGCTGCGTCAGCCCCCCATCCGCTATCACCCACAGCTTCACCCATTGCCCTTGATAAGTCGTCGACCACTCCCCCAGCAGCGTCACCAAACGCAACAAGGACCTCTTCGGCCGACGCTGCATCGATCGTAAGCCCCACCCCCGAAAGGGTGACTCGGCCGAGACTTGGAACGACGGTCGTGGGAGAAACCACAGTCGACGAGCCGACGGTCGAAGTATCCGCCGACTCGTCGACAAGGCTTGAAACCTCCGAGTCCTCACTCGCTTCTAGATCTTCGTCGGCTTCCGACAATGAGGCATCAGGCGCTTCCTCGGTGGTATCGGAGAGGGTCTCTGTCGTGGAAACGGGGACAGTCGTCGTTGGTGGCGCTGTCGAAGGGACCGCCGTCGTAGACGGAATGACGGTCGTCGGTAGGGCGGTCGTCGGTGCAACGGTTGGCGACGGAACAGTCGTTGTCGGTAACGGAGTAGTTGTCGCGCTCGGAACCGGGCTGATGGGCTGCTCGTCGTTACCGAAAAGGAGCAGTGCGGCGAGGGTTCCTACTACCAAAACGGCCACGACGGCAAGAACCGGCGTAGGCAGGCCCCTCCGACGCCTAGTCGGAACTACTACTTCCTCGAATACGGTCCGGGGGCCAACGGCGACAACAGACGGGGCCGGTGGGAGCCGATCTGGCCCAACCGCTCCCGCACCCAGATCAGCCCTGGTCACAATCGGCTTTGGGTCAGTCGGCGCGTCGCCGCTGCGGTGCCAGAAAGTCCCTCCGAGAGCCGGCATCAGGTCACCGGCCACACCGACTGGACCATGTGCAGCAAGGGCAGCCACCGCACGGGCCTCCGAGAGGATTACCGGACTGGGAACCTTGGCCCGCCTTGCCGCTTCGATCAGAATCGGGTCGACCGCCGAAGCGCCGTCTGGCCGGACCAGAATCAGATGGTCGGGAACTACGTCAAGCACCCCTAGACACCGGGCGTGTGCTTCGACCAGCAGTCTGACCAGAGCCCGCCCATCGGTCGGGTCAGGCGCCGGGACGTCGACAGCACTTTCGGTCAGAGCCAGCACGTCAATACGGTCGTCAACGGCTACGGATGCGTGAGCCGACGTGACTCCAAGATGCAGGGAGAGTGCGGTCGCCATTTTCGGTAATTACGGCTCCGTCGGTCGGCGGTCTGGCCCGACCCTACGGTGCCTGAAGGCACAATCAGAGACATAAACATGAGACATTGACCATCGAAAGCGATCCATCAATGGAGTCGATAGACATTTTCAATGGCATCCTTAAACGTGATGGACCTTCGCCAGCTCAGCCACCTCATCGCTGTCTCCGAACACCACAGCTTCTCAGCGGCCGCCCGCGCTCTGCACACTGTGCAATCGAACGTGTCGACCCACGTGGCCAAGTTGGAGAAAGAACTTGGCGCTGCCCTAATCGACCGTCACAACATGCAGCCAACTGCGGAAGGTGCAGCCGTGCTAGAGCGCGCTCGGCGGATACGCACCGAGTTGCAAGCAATCACCAGCGACATCGAATCGATGCGCAACGAGATCTCCGGCGAAGTACGGATCGGCTGCATCGGCACGACAGGTCGATGGCTGGTCACCCCTCTCCTAAGCGAGCTTGACGAGCGATTCCCGCTCCTACGACCTGTTTTGGTCGACGCCACCACCGCCACACTTGTCCCGCGCGTATTCAATGGCGACCTCGACATGGCGATAGTCAACACCCCGGTTCCAGATGCAGGCATAAATTCCGAAGAGCTATTCGACGAGGAGCGGATCCTTGTAGTGCCCATCGACCACACCCTGGCCAGCGTCGAAAGCATCGACATCGCCACCTTGGCCGACTACAAGGTGATGCTCACCCCGGTGGGCACCACGTTCCGCGACGCTCTCGATCAGGAACTTGCCTCATCTGGCCGCCAACTCCAAGCAGCTGCCGAAGTCGACGGCCTAAGGCTGCTCGCCGCACTAGCTCATCAGGGATATGCCCCTGCCCTCCTCCCGGCGAGCGCAGTATCCGGTTACCCCGAAGGCGAATGGTCGATGGTTCACGTGAACGGCCTTAAACGCAGATCGGTGGGCCTAGTCAGCAACCGACGGACCAGTCCATCGATGCCGGTGCAAGCCGCCCGCGAAGTTCTCACTGATGTGATTCGCAAGATCGCCCCCCGGCAACCCGGAATCCATGTCACGCTAGACCGATGACCAAACCCACGGACCTAGCACCGGTACCCAAAGATGCTTCGGTCAACGTTGGTGACGGGGTAGGGCTCCGAAGTCGGACCGGTGGATCAGTGGCATTTGGAGTGCGCGAGTTTGCTGGCAGACGCGTCGTGTTCGCCGAGGTCGGCGGCGAAAACCGGGGAGCACTGCGACCGGCGGATGGCGAAAACCTGGCTATCGCCGCCCGAACCGCCCGCGAGAAGAGAATTCCGCTGGTGTGCTTCATGGCCTCTAGCGGTGCTGCCATCGACGAGGGCGTGGGAGCGGTCCATGGCTGGGGCGCTGCGGCCCGGGAATTCGTCGCCTGTTCCGGACTCGTCCCAATTGTGTTCAGCGTGACCGGCCCCACCGTGTCCGGGCCCGCCCTGCTGATCGGCCTAGCAGACCTGGTAGTCATGATCGACGAGACCTATGCCTTCGTTAGCGGCCCCCAGATGGTTCGCCAGTTCACCGGCGAGGAAATTTCGAACGAGGGTCTCGGAGGGACCTCTATGCACGGCGCCACCTCCGGAGTCGCCCATTTCATCGCAAGCGACCGCGAAGAAGCTGAGAACCTCATTGCCGAGTTACTTGGCTATCTGCCCGACCATGCTGACGTCGCCCCAACCGGATGGGCATGCGCCGATTCGGTCAACCGACCCACTCCCGAGGCCGGCGAGTTGATCCCTGACACCCCGACTGGCAGCTACGACGTCCGGGGTGTCTTGGCTGCAGTCGCCGACGACGGGCATCTGCTTGAACCAAGGGCCAACTGGGCCACCAACCTGGTAACAGCCTTCGCCTCGGTAGGTGGCCGCCCGGTAGGTCTGGTAGCCAACCAGCCACAGTCTGTAGCGGGCACACTCGATATCGCAGCGTCACAAAAAGGTGGCCGGTTTGTGGCATTCTGCGACGCCTTCAACCTGCCGTTGGTGACCTTTGTTGACACCTCGGGCTTCTACCCCGGGAAGGATCTCGAATGGCGGGGCATGATTCGCTACGGGGCTCAGATGGCCTTCGCATACGCCCGGGCCACAGTGCCTCGTATCTGCGTAACGCTGCGAAAGTCTTACGGCGGTGCCTACATCGTCATGGACTCCCGCAACATGGGCAACGACCTCATGCTGGCGTGGCCATCGGCCGAAATCGCCGTCATGGGAGCCAAGGGGGCAGTGGAGATCCTCCACCGAGACGCCGATGACGCTCAACGTGAAAGCTTGGCTTCTGCCTACGAGGACCGCCTTCTGAACCCTTACATTGCGGCGGAACGAGGCTCAGTCGACCGGGTGATCGATCCGGCCGATACGCGCTCCGAGGTGGCAGCCGCCCTGGAGGTACTTGTCGGCAAGCGAGAGCGTCTCCCTCGACGACGACATGACAACACCCCACTCTGAGGCCAAATTCTTCTGCGAGAATTTTCGGATTGGTCGAAATCTTTCACTATTTCAAGAATGCCAGAATGATGCCCCACCCGATCATCCGGTACGGTGAAAATACATAAACACCGAAAAAACATAAGATTTGGCGACATACGTTCCTTTAAACCGCCAGAAGGTCCAGTTACCTAGTCCGAACCAGGCCTGCGAGGACCACACGGCGGATCCGCAACCAGCAAGCAGGAGAAAAATTTCCGTGGACGAAAGCATCACCATCACGGACAACCGGACCGGCGAAACAGCTGAGATCCCGCTGCTAGATGGAACCGTGTCGGCGAAAGCCTGGAGCAACCTGCTCCCAGGAATCTGGTTTGATGATCCTTCATTTAGCGCTACTTCGGGCGCCGATAGCGATATCACTTATCTCGACGGGGCCCAAGGCCTACTCCGATACCGCGGCTACCCGATCGAGCAGTTGGCCGAGACCACTTCGTTTCTGGAGGTTGCCCACCTGCTTGTCCGAGGCCATCTTCCCGACGGTCCGCAACTTAAACAGTGGCAATCCGAGATCGGAGAAGCGGCGCCAATTCACGAAAATTTCCACAAACGGATACTTGAAGGCTTCCGGGACGACGCCCATGCCATGGGTGTATTGGTATCGACCATCGCCGCTATGTCCACCTTCTGGCCAGAGAGCAAGGATGTCGAGAACCCTGAGCAACGTCAGGCCGAAATCGTCCGCCTAATCGCCAAAATGCCTACGGTGGCCGCCAGCGCGTACCGCCGCAATGTCGGTCTCCCGTATGTTTTCCCTGATCCCGAACTCGACTACACGTCGAACTTCCTGTCGATGATGTTCAAGACAGGTGACTCTCCCTACGTGGTTGACCCAGTGCTACACGACGCTATGGACATGCTGTTCGTCCTGCACGCCGACCATGAGCAGAACTGTTCGACCACCACTGCCCGGGTGGTGGGCAGTGCCCACGCAGATCCCTACGTGACCATATCGTCGGCTGCTGCCGCCCTCTACGGACCGCGACATGGTGGTGCCAATGAAGCTGTGCTGAGAATGCTCGAAAACATTGGCAATCATAGGAATGTCGACGATTTCATTACCGGGGTAAAGGCTGGCGACCAGAAGCTCATGGGCTTCGGGCACCGCGTCTACAAGAACTACGACCCGCGGGCACGAATTGTTAAGGATGCAGCCCACCGGGTCTTCGAGGTGACCGGCACCAATCCGCTGCTCGATATCGCGCTGAAGTTGGAGGAAGTCGCACTAAACGACTCCTACTTCATTGATCGCAGCCTGTACCCCAACGTTGACTTCTATTCGGGCCTCATATACCAGTCGATGGGCTTTCCGGTAGAGATGTTCACGGTGCTCTTTGCCATCGGGCGGACCCCGGGTTGGCTAGCCCACTGGGACGAGATGCTGTCACAGAACTCACGGATAGCCCGACCGCGCCAGCGCTACACCGGCCCAGCCGACCGGGACGTTCCGTCAATAGACGTCCGCTGATTCAACCAACCCGACCCGGGTTCAAACTGAACGAACCTCTAGGAGTACCTTGCCCACGCTGGCGTTGCTCTCAAGGTAAGCATGGGCCTCCGCTACCTGGTCGAGACTGAACCGTCGATCAACCACTACCCGGAGCCGTCCGTCCTCGAAGCCGGGGACAACCTGCTCCTCGAAAGCCCGGCTGACCGCTATTTTCTCTTCCAGTGACCGGGACCTCAGGGTGGTTCCAATCAAGGTGGCCTTCTTGAAAAGCATCTTGGCCAAACCAAAGGTGGCCTGTCCGCCCCCCATCACTCCGACCTGCACGATCGTGCCTCCGATGGCCAGACAGTCCAAGTTCCGATCGAGATAATTGCCGCCAACGACATCCAGTACGACGTCCACCCCGATACCGCCAGTATGTCGTGCGATCTCCGCCACCCAGTCGCTGGAATCTCCATCCGAAGCGCGGTCGATAGCCAGAACTGCCCCCAGGTCCTGACAGACCCCCAGCTTGGCTGCTGAGGCCGTGGCAATGACCTCGGCACCCACCAGCCCACACAACTGAAGGGCTGCCGTGCCCACTCCCGAGGCGCCCGCATGGACCAACGCTCTATCTCCGGCCGCCAGACCTCCCTGAAGGACCAGCGCGTCCCAGGCTGTGATGAAAACTTCAGCGAGACCACCTGCCACGTCCAGTGACACCCCGTCTGGCACCCGGATCGCCTGGTCTTCGTGGACAACGGCTAGCTCGGCATACCCGCCTCCGCCGGTAATGGTCATCACGCGGTCCCCCACCGACCACCTCGAACAACCCTCACCGAGGGCCACAACCCGACCAGCGAATTCCAAGCCAGGAATCTCAAACTCCATGGAGGGTCCCGGGTAGAGCCCTAGGCGCTGCAACAGGTCTGCCCGATTTAGAGCCGTGGCTACCACCTCGATCAAGATCTCGTTGGGACCGGGACTGGGGTCCGGGACGTCCCTGACTGATAGGACCTCTGGATCGCCGTACCCGTCGAGGACTACAGCACGCATCAGCGGCTCTTTCTCAACTCGGTAAATGGGACGCCCTTGTCCACTCGAGGTTCGCCGGGAAGGCCAAGTACTCGCTCGCCCACGATGTTGCGTTGAACTTCATCGGTTCCTCCACGGATCGACATGGACGGAGCTGTCAGGAACTCAAGGTGGCCAGGCCCTTCAGACAGCATCCCCCCTGGTCCGAGCAGGTCTTTGCCGAGGTAGGCCCGGGCCTTGAAAGCGGCGACGCTCCGCAGTTTCGCCCCGGACCCCTCAGGGCCGGGAGTACTCCCACCGGCGACGGCTCTCGCTGCCGTCAACTGATTAACTCGGTAGAGGGCATACGCCCGCATCGCTCGCTGGCGCGACACCGGGTCGACCAACAGTCCGGCGTCGCGCCACGCCTCCAGCCAAGACGGCAGCCCTAACTCCTCGTCGTCGCCACCCCCGAAGGTTCGACCACCAATTGTGGCCCGCTCGTGCGCCAACGTCTCGACGGTCAGACCCCACCCGGCACCCAGATCGCCGATTCGATGTGCCTCGGGAACTCGAACGTCCGCTACGAACACTTCAGTAAAATGTCTGTCTCCATTGATCTGTTCCAGCGGTCGAACCTCGACACCTCGTGCTTTCATATCTACAGCAAACATTGTCAAACCCCGATGTTTGGCTACCGAGGGGTCGGTCCGGGCTAAGCACATCCCCCAACGGGCATAAGCACCCCTCGACGTCCAGACCTTGGATCCGTTGAGGATCCACTCATCGCCGTCACGTTCGGCCCGCATGCCGACGTTGGCCAGATCCGATCCAGCGTCCGGCTCGGAGAACATCTGGCACCAAACCTCGGATCCGTCAGCGATGGGGCGAAGCCAGCGGTCCTGCTGTTCAGGGCTCCCGCAACTGAGCAAGATGGGGCCAACAAGGTTGAGGCCGACGCCATAGGGGTAAAGGTCAGCCACCTCGTAGTCAGCGAGAGCAGCGGCGATCCTAGAAGCCTCAGCGTCATCGGCGTCACGTCCCCCGTGGCGAGTTGGCCAGATAGGCACGATCCATCCACCGTCGGCCAGGACGGACAGGAATCGACGTCCAGAATCGAGGTCGTCGTTCCCGGCCCCGAGCACCGTGCCCCTCGCGTTAGGGTCGCGTCGCTCTAACAGTTCGCCAAGAGCTTCGTGAATTCGTTTCGAAGTGAGGGCTGTTGTAGCGCTCATAAACGCAGTCTGCCCGCCACACCCCAAGATCTGTCGCTCACCCGGCGAGGAGATCTGCACACCAGAACAGCCATGATAGAGACATGATTCAAGATGATGAGCCGACACCTAGCGCCACCAACTTCATCTCTCTCATGGCACTCGAATCAATCGACCAAGACACATATCTGGGTGTCAGTCCTGAGTACCCGTGGGGACGGGTCTACGGTGGTCTTGTAGTCGCCCAAGGTCTCCGCGCTGCCCTAGCTACGGTCGGAGACGACTACCTCGTCCATTCTTTGCACGCCTATTTCATCCGAGGCGGAACCAGCGACGAGCCCATCCGATACGAAGTAGATCGGATTCGAAACGGGCGGTCGTTCGTAACCCGCCGAGTGGTGGCCCACCAGTCCGACGGGGCGATCCTCAATCTGTCCTGCTCGTTTCAGACGAGCGAGAAGGAGGCCGATGTGCAGGAATCGGCGATGCCAACCGACGTCGGGGAACCCGGTTCAGGCAACGTCGAGGACTGGGATCTCATTGGACGTCGAGTCGCGCATCAGTCCACCGGGAGATCGGCTATCTGGCTCCGAGTTTTACAAGACCTCGGTGATCACCCAAGCCTTCAGGCTTGTGCTCTGGCCTATGCGTCGGATGACATCCCCACCGACGCCATAGCAAGCACCCATCCGGAGAAGAAGGATTTCCTAGAGCATTCGGGCTCACCCTTCGACGAATTCTTTACAACCAGCCTTGACCACGCCATCTGGTTCCACCGCCCGCTGCCAACTGACCAATGGTTACTCCACGACCACCGATCACATGGCCTGGCTAACGCTCGGGGGTTGGCTATCGGCGAGGTGTTCGCTCCGTCAGGCGTCCATGTAGCAACGGTCGCTCAGGAAATTCTCTTCCGCGAGTTGGCTCGCTGACCGGTCACTTCC
>MDTE01067149.1_pt1 | contig 64000 bp, 73 predicted proteins | sample 811231 | NCBI WGS metagenome assembly MDTE01 (sample SAMN05326651, study PRJNA326480) | marine metagenome | isolation source: seawater | place: Indian Ocean: Red Sea | collected 2010
AAGACACTCTGACAAAGGATTTCAATTTACTCTCACACACTTACTCTCACACTTTTTTTAAAATATTTCTGGGAATTAAATTAAGTCATTTCTGACTTAATTTATTTTTAAGTCAAGAAAGTGTGCATTTTTTGACTTCTGAGCGGATAACTTTATAGAGTGAGATGTAAATTTTCCTTTCTGTTGACACACTTATTAAGCATCTCACTCAAAATAATAAAGAAAGACAAGAAATATGAAGATATTTGAAAATCTTATAATAGATAAAACCAACTTAAAAGTTGTTAAGTCTGAAAATTGTACTTTTGTGCCTCTTCAGTTAAATAACTATACAGATTTAAAATTAGAGACGTTTGGTTCCTTATCTAAAAAAAGACAAGTTGAAGCAACTGAAATTGACGAAAATGGTGTTGTAAATAAAATAAAGGTGAGAAATAATAGTTCTAATCTTCTAATCTTACACGACGGTGAAATTATAGTTGGAGCAAAGCAAAATAGAACTATTGATAAAACTGTCATCTTGAAACCTAAAGAAACAAGAAATGTTGATGTTCTTTGTGTAGAAAAGGGACGCTGGTCTTTTAGGAATCAAGAATTCTCCCAACATAATAGTAAATTGAGTCCTGAGATAAGGTTTTCAAAAGAGACCGTTACAAATTATAACAAGCAAAATACAGTATGGAATGAAATTGATAAAATGTATGAAGAAAACAATCAGTATTCGAATACTTCTGATTTTTGTGAATTTAAAAAAGAAGAAAATAGTAAATTAGGTCTAGAGGAAATCAAATCTAAAATTTTTAATGATAGATATAATGGAATTTTAGTTACAAATAACAAAATACGTTTTATTGAAATATTTTATAATTCGAAGATTTATGAAGATCAAATTACTAAGTCAATAAATACTTTATTTATTAATAATAAAAATGAAAATAATCAGCAAATAGAAATAGATAAATATTTCTTTAGACTAAAAGATTCAAATTGGTTCAAAGAAGAAAATGAAAGCTCATTAGAAACAGCATATTTAAGTAATTATCAAGGAAAAGGAAGATTAATTTTTTTTAACAAGCAAATCCTACATCTAATTTTCTTCTTTAATTAAAAATATTTTCATATAGAATTTTTTTATGTGGGATGAACTGGAAGATACTTTAAAAATAAATGAAAAAAACTTCGAGGAAATTATCTTAAATAAAGAGATCCGAAGGCTTATAAAAAAAAAGGCTCAGGAAAATATCTTCAAATATTATTCTTTACAAGGCCCAAAAGGAAGAATAAGTGGTAAAGAAGAATTAGAAAATGAGATAATTATTAAAATTCTTAAAAATAAAGACTATTTTCTTGGAAAAACAGTTTTAGACTTAAAAAGGTTAATACCAAATTTAATTTCAAATATATGTAAAGATGAGCTTTCCTACATTAAAGTTCGAGAGAACTATTCTGAAAGAGAATTAGAAATACTTCATCCAAACAGTCAAGAAACAGAGTACCAGAAAGTATTAAGAGAACGAGATGAAACTAAATTATTGTTGGATACATTAGGGGATGAATGTAAAGAGTTATTATTAATGTGTTATCTTGACAAGATTCCAAAAAAGAAGATCGCTGATGATTTAAAAGTTCATAGAAACACCATTTCAAAAAAAATATTTGATTGTTTGCAGAAACTAGGAGAAATAAAAAATGGGCTATAAACTCGATTGGACTGATGAAGAAATCCTTCAATATGCTCTAGGTAAACTTGATGTTCCAGAATACGAAATTGATGGAATGAAAAATTTTCTGGAAAATAATCCGGTTGCAAAACAAAAATATGAAAACTATTTAAAAATCATTAATATGGAACAGACCTTTCAACCCACAGAAAAGGAACATGAAGAATTCCATGAAAGAATGATTAAAATCATAAAAGAACAAAACAAATAATTGCAGTGCAATTTTTTTATCGTAACCGAATAAAAGGTTATGAATAATAGAAATTCAATAAATTTAGATCTTATAATAATAATTATATGTTTGATCATAATTTTCCCAAAGTTTTTCTTTGTTTGCTTAAGTGCGTTGATATTGATTTTTAATTTATTTTAAAATAAGTGTGCATTTTTAGATTCTAATTCGAATAATTAGAGTGAATGGGGTATTTAGATTCTTATCGTTAATGATACCTTTCTCAACTAAATAACTCATTTAAATTAAAGGAGAAAAAATGCCAGTTAGTGAAAAGTGGTTTAAAATATTTAAGATTATGGCTGAGCGATTAACAACTAAAGAGTATGAGGAAGTCACTGATCATATTTACAAGTCTCACTTAATTGATAATGAGTATCTTGACGAAGATATTATGGGAATGAATAGTGATATTGTTAATGCAAAAAATGAGGTTAACCAAGAAAGAAAAGGAAACATGAGAAGCAAAATTAGACTTATTACAATAAGAGGTAAAAAAAATGTTTAGATTTATCTGGCAGTGTTTAACGAGTCTGATTTTATTTGTAATTTTATGTACTGGAGTTTTTTACATAATTAAAAGTTTCTTTAGGATTTGAATAATGTATATATCGGAAAATTTCTTAATAATTATTTTAGTTTTATCATTATTTGCATTATCTTTTTATTTTTCTAGAAAAAAAAATATTTCTAAATTAGATGAACAAAGGGTCGAACAAAATTTAAAAATTTACATCGATAAAGATTTCAAAGAATGTATAGAAATTATTTCAAATAAGTTAAATAAGGAGGAGTTTGATAAGATGTGTATGGTTTTGTACAATTTAAGAAACGGTTATGATTATGGTTTCCAAGACTCTATAAATTTCGCTTTCTATAACGAGGTAAAATCAATAAAAAATAATAGAAAAAAAAATAAATGTGAATCAAAAGTTTTAAGAATAATAAAATAAATGACTAATTTTATAGAAAAAAATTCTCCACCCTCAACTTATTGGAGAGCAATTTTAATTATAGGAAGAAATACTACTTCATATAAATTCTCATGGCAAAAAACTTTGTTAGAAAATCATAAAAATAAATCTTCTATTAAAATAGAAGATATAGCCCTACCATTTGCACTAAATATTTGTGAGCACTTAAAAAATAATAAAAAACAACATACTGGCATATCAAATTCTTTTTTAGTTGATTGTAAAAAGTACAATAAAAACCAAATTAACTCTGAACAACTAAAAAATTCGTCTATAAAGAATGGATTTAATTATGTCCTTGATGCATTTCATAATGTTGCTGGTGGTGTGATACCAATTTTTTATGAAATTGTTAAGAAAGAAAAGAGAATTGTTTTAACAGATAACTTTTTTAAACTTTTAGATACAAGTGATGTAAACAATTTTAATTTTGAAGTTCAATCAAGATGGCAAGTTTGGGAAACTGGAATTACCGAAGGTATTAATCCTAGACTCTTAGATTTTAGCGTAGATACCAATAATGAAATTTTAGTTTATAGGAATAATAAAAATAGAAGAACAAGTGTAACCTCATTAAAACCATTTTTAAATTTGTATCAAAAAGGTATATGTTTTTATTGTCGCACTAATATAAGAATAGAAAAAGGATTTGAAAATTCATGTGAAGTTGATCATTATTTTCCTCACAAACTTAAAGATTTTGGAATTTATAACGTTGATCAAATTTGGAATTTAGTTCTTTCTTGCGTTAATTGTAATAGAGGAAAATCTCTTAACATACCAGTAAAAGAATACATATATGATTTAGATAAACGTAACAACTGGTACATTGAAAGTCATCGTTCAATTGGACCACATATAATGAAACAGACAGCTTATACTCGAAGTCTGAGAAAGTCCTATTTAAATAAGTTTGATGAAGATGCTATTTCTTACATTCCTTTTAGATGGAAACCAAATGAATTTTTTGGAAAAAAATTATGAGTAATTGCCCATTCTGTAATATTGATGATAAAAGAATTATTTCAAATTATGACGATTACTATGTTATTAGAGATTTGTTCCCAGTTACAGAATTACATACCTTAATAATTCCTAAAAGATGTGTTGCAAGTTATTTTGATTTAAATGATAGAGAGCTTAATAATCTTCAACAAATAATAAAAAAAGAAAAAGAAGAACTAATCAATATAGATAAAACAATTTCTGGTTTTAATTTAGGTGTTAATGATGGACTTGATGCAGGCCAAACAATATTTCATTGTCATGTTCATTTGATTCCAAGAAGAAAAAATGATGTTGATGATCCTCGAGGGGGTGTTAGGGGGGTAATTCCTTTGAAACAAAAGTATTAATCTTTTTTTTTAAATGGTACCCCTAGTCCGACTCGAACGGACATGAACCGAAGTTCAACGGATTTTGAATCCGTCGCGTCTACCAATTCCGCCATAGGGGCATAAAACTTTATACTTTTAACATGTTATTTAAATCAAAACTATTAATTCCATAATACTTTCCAAATTTCCAAACATTTTTATTAAACTACTAAAATCATAAACCAAAGAAACTTACCATGTAACGATAAAATACATCTTTAAACGAAATTAGTATCTCAGTAAATATTCTAACTGATGGAATATAATAGCATAACGTATTAATTAGTGATAAAACAAGTTATACAAATGAAAATTGTTGTTATTTTGCCTTGCAGAGAAGAATTTCTAGCTTTTGAAATTCTAAAAAGTCTTGTTAAACACGGTGCAGAAATTTACTGTTCCTCTTTAGAAATAATCAAGAACATGTTGATCCTAAGTAATCAAGGACTAGAAATTGGTATTGAAAACTTAGAAAAGTGTAAAATTTGCAATGATTTTGAAATAGTAGAACATTCAAAAGATGCCGATTTAATTTTTGCACTAGGTTCTAGATACAATTCTGCGAGTTACTCAAATTGTGGAAATAAATTTTTTTTACTTGATGAAATAAATAGACCTGAAAAAACTATTTTCATAGACGGTAGCGAATGGACTGCAAGTGGGTGGAAAAATTCTTATCAAGAAAAATGCATAAAAGAAGGAGTTAAAAAAAATTTTTATAGAGGTGAACCTTGGATTGACAATTTTATGAGAGACCGAGCGAGATGGTATTTCAAAAGGGAAACCTATTTACAAGATTACCAACAATATGGAATTATTCCTCTTCCCTATCCAAACAGAATTGAGGATAATAAAAAATTAAATACAAAGAAAACTAGAAAATATGATCTGTTAGTTTCCTTTGGTCAAATTCAAACGGGACTAAGATCAGAAATTGTTAGTGCCTCTGAATTAATTGCGAAAAGATTTAAAGTTTTAAACTCTTTTACTGATAACAATAATTTTTTTTCTAATATTGTAAATTCTTATGCAGTAGTTGATGCTTGGGGTGCTGGAAATTGCAACGTAAGGTCTCAAATGGTGCAAATAAATTCAATTGCTCTAATTCGGCAAAAATGGGAAATTCTCTGTCCCTACCCTTTTATTGATGGTGAGAATATTATTGAGTACGCTAATATTCAAGAATATAAAGAAAAATGTGATCACTATCTTAGTAACAAAGAATTATTGATAGAAATTGGTAACAAGGGTTTTGAGCATTCAATGAATTTTCATATAAGTGAAAAAAGACTAGAATATATATTCGCTGTTATAGACGGGGGGTTTAATTTAAAAGAAAATTTTGGCTCTAGCTCATACAATTTTTAATTTAAGAACTTTTTTCTTAAAAAATCTGCAGTTAATATTATTAAAAAGTATGTAACTACAGTAAATATAATCTCAAAACTGTAAATAAATTTTAAATTTATTTTTCCTGAATTGTTCAAAGAATAAAAAAAATTTTGAAAAAAAGTAACAAATAAATAGATCTGTGGGATTTCTCCCAAAAAAGTTGCAAAAAAAAATTTTCTTTTGCTTAGATCAAAAAGTACTCCAGAGAGATTTTTAACTGGGAAAGGAATTCCAGGTAAAATTCTTAGTAATAAAAAATACCTAAAATTATTCTTTGAGATTGTCTTTTTGATTGTTGGGTATTTATTTCTAAAAAATTCATTAACCTTTTTTTTAAAGAAATATTTTGCAAATGCAAAATTTGCGGTTGCACCAAAAGTGAAACTTATCACACAAATTATTGTTCCATAATATTGACCAAATAGTAACCCTGAAATAACAATGAAAGGAAAAATGAAGCCCATGAGAAAAACCCAAATCATAGACGAAATAGAGAATATTAATATACTTAACATTAAATGTGATTCTTTAAATAAAATGATTTTTTCTTTGTAGAAGAATAAAGAATCATAACTAAGTTTGTTATAGATATCGTAATTAATTATTAGAAAAAAAATAATAATTAAAGTTAAAAGATAGAATAAACCTAATATTTTTTTTTTAATCATTTAACTTCATGCAGAAATTTAGTACACCATTAAAATCAACAAAAATCAGCAAATCAGAATATGAAAACATTTGCAAATTTAATTTATAAAAAGGCAATTGACTATGCAGGGAAGAAGCACTCAACAAAATTATTAGCATTTATATCATTTATAGAATCGTTCATTTTTCCATTGCCTACTGATATTTTTTTGATTCCTATGATTATCGCAAAAAGAAATAGATATTTATTTTTAATAATTTTAACAACAATTTTTTCTGTTCTTGGAGGAATGATTGGATATTTTATTGGTTATTATTTTTGGGACATATTACAACCATACTTCATAAAACTTTATTCAGGATTTGAAATAAATTTCGAAAACTTCAAAGAAAAATTTCTTAAGATTGGATGGATCTTGGTAATGATTGGTGGATTTACCCCCTTTCCTTACAAGATTATTACTGTGTCTTGCGGTATTTTAAATGTAAATTTTTTGTTATTTACATTCTTTTCAGCTATTTCAAGATTTTTACGGTTTTTTCTTGTTGGATATATTGTTTACAAATTTGGAGAGCAAACAAAAAAAATTGTTGATAAATATTTTAATATTATAACTATAATAATTATAATACTAATTTCTTTATATTTTATAATTTAAATGAGTCTCAATTTAATAAATGTAGATCAAAAAAAATTAGTTATATCGATCGGTCTATATAGTTTTTTTGGATTATTTTTCGCTTATTATTTTCAATATATTGAAAATTATCCACCATGCAAACTTTGTTTATACCAAAGAATTCCTTATTTCGTTTCAATAATTATTACATTGTTATATGCACTAAATGTTTTTGATAAAAGGATATTAATTTCATTATTAGGATTAGATTTTCTTGCAAGTTTTTTGATTTCAGGTTTTCATTTTGGTGTAGAACAAAAATTTTGGGAATACAGTAGCGGATGTACTTCCAACATTGATAATTTTGAAAATATTGATCAACTTAGAAACTTTTTAGAGAAAACTGAAATTGTGAAATGTGACGAAGTAATTCTCTCATTCTTTGGGATATCAATGGCAGCAGGAAATATGTTGATATCACTTTTATTATCAATTATTTTAATAATTTTTATTAAGAAGGAATTTTCAAAATGAACAAAAAACTTTATGAGCAAATGATAAGAGTGAATCATGCCGGCGAATATGGGGCCCAATACATTTACTCAGGACAAATTAAATACACCAAAGATAAAAAACTCAAAAATGAGCTAACGAGAATTGCAAAAGAAGAAAAAGTGCATCTTGATTATTTTGAAAATCTTATTCTTAAAGAAAGGGTCAGGCCCACAATTATGAATAGTATTTGGAAATATGGTGGTTTTTCAATGGGAGCAGTTACAGCATTATTAGGAAAGGACTATGTTTTAGCATGTACGGAAGCTGTTGAAGAGGAAATTGTCGAGCATTACAGAAGTCAATTAAGTGAAATTGACGGTAAAGAAAAAAAACAATTTAAAAAAACAATAGAAAAATTTTTAGCAGATGAAGATGAACACAGATCGTTTGGCTCACAGCATGAAAGTCAAAGCTTAAGGATTAAATTTTTTAAGGAATTTGTAAGAAAAATAACTCAGACAGCTATCAACATATCCGAAAAATACTAATTATTCAGATTCAAGTTCAGAATCCCAATATAAGAAATCATTCCATCCTTCGTGTAAATAGTTTGGAGGATACAATCTTCCTATTTCTTTAAGTTCAAAATTTGAAGGGGTTTTGGGTTCTCTTAACAATCTTGTTCCAAATCTCTTTAAACTCTTGTTGCCTTTAGCAGTGTTACATGATCTGCATGCTGTTACTACATTTTTCCATTCTGTTTTTCCTCCTTTTGATTTGGGTATAACATGATCAAAGGTTAACTCTTCAGCACGAAAAATTTTCCTACAATACTGACAACAGAATTTATCCCTCAGGAAAACGTTAAAACGTGTAAAAGCAGCTTTTGAAGGCAAAGGAACATAGTCTTTTAAAGAAATAACACTTGGTAACTTAATTGTTGTAGTTGGGGAATTAACAACTTGATTATATTGAGATACAACATTAACTCTTTCAAGAAATACTGCTTTAAGCGCATTTTGCCAAGACCAAGTTGAAAGTGGGAAATAACTTAGTGGTTGATAATCTGCGTTTAAAACCAAGGCAGGACAACTATTAGACTGTAGACTCATGATATTATCTTAATACAAGGTTAATATCTTATATATGTTGTAACTAGAAAACTAGAATTAAATACCTAAAACTTTATTTAGAAATTTTTTTCCTTCGATTAAACCATTTTCATCAATTCCATGATCAAGCTGATCCTGAATTTTACATGTTACATCAAATCCATACTCTTTTAATTTGCTTTCAGCAAAAATCGAAGATTCATAACTAATTACATTATCATTTTTTCCATGATATAAAAAAACTGGGTATTTGGATTCAATCGACTTTTTATAATTTTCGTCATCAAATAACATTCCGGAGTAGCCCAGAATTCCACCACAAGAATTTTTTCTTTTACACATATGGTAAAGTGCCATAATTGTACCTTGTGAAAATCCAACAATAATTAATTTTTTCTCCGAGATTTTATGTTTAAGTAATAATTCGTCAATATATTTGTTAAGTATAGGCCCTGCTTTTTTTAAACCTTGTTTCATTTCCTTCTCATCCCTATTCATTAATTCAAACCACTGGAAGCTATCAGCGCCAAAATCACATTTGAAAGGAGCATTTGGAGAATAAAAAGCAGTATCAGCTGCTAAATCTTTCCAAAATGAAGAAAGAGATATTAGATCATTCCCATTAGCACCATATCCATGTAAAAAAAGAACTATATTTTTGACCTTGTTTTCATCTGGTAACATACAAGGTCCATCGAGTGAAATAGACATAAAATTACATTAAAAATTTTTTTATTTGTTTTAAAGCATTTTCTGAAAATACTTTAAAGTTTTTTCTTACTAAGAAATCAATTATAGGAATCATAGAGTTTGGTTTAATTTTTCTTTTTTCAGCTAATTCAAAGATCTGATCAATATTAAAATAATCAAAACCCTCAACCTCTCCATCTAAATTTTTAAATTTTTCATTATTATTAATTTCTAAATCATATGAAATAATTACTGATGGAGAAAAACAATTATTATTTATATGAAAATATGAGATTACAGAAGCTAGTTTTGCATTTTTTATTCTTTTTTCGGTTATACTTGCTTCTTCATAAGATTCTTTTGCTAAGTTTTTATTTAAACTTAGATTCGAAACTACCCCACCGGCGACAAGGTTATCATATAGACCGGGAAACTTTTTTATATTTTTTGACCTTTTTCCGAGTAAAAAGTAGACATTCTTTCCTTTTAATTTCCATCCATTAAGGTGAACCCCGTATGCAGGCAATCCAAAAAAACCTAAAATTGATCTTTGAACACTAAACAAGTTGTTATCACAAAATTTTGATGAATAATTAAAATTTAATCTTGGTTGTAACGAATTTGTATAAAAAACAGGGCATTGTTCGTTGACATCCGTTCTAATTAATTTATGCTTTTGAAGTTCTATATAAGATTTTTGAAAAAATGATTCAGCTTCTTGTAAATTTAGTTTGACTGAAGTCTGTCTGTCTTCTTCACCTAACAAAGAACTACTTATTAAATGGTTTAGATTTTCTTTATAAATCCAGCCAATCTTTTTTTTCTCAATTATAATAGGAACAAATTCTTCCAACTTGTATTTATTTAATGATCTCAGTGATTCTACAGCAATTTCGCTAATCTTTTTTTCTTGTTTTTTTATCAATTATTTCAACGATTTCAGACATTATATCAAAAATTTGGAAATTTTTAGGAGTGAATACAGCTGATATTCCCATTTTAATCAGTTTCTTTTCATCTGTCGGAGGAATTATGCCTCCTACGACTACAGGAATTTTTGAGATATTTGCTGTTTTTAATAGCTTAAGAAATTCTTTTACCAAAAAAAGATGTGATCCTGACAAAATTGATAGACCTACAATATGAACTCCCTCTTCTATACAAGTATTTGCAAGTTGTTCAGGTGATGATCTTATTCCATCGTAAACAACTTCAAGACCTATATCACGAGCTCTGACTGCGATTTGTTCTGCGCCATTAGAGTGACCATCCAATCCTGGTTTACCTACAAGCATTTTTGGTCTAATGCCAATTTTTTTTGTAATTTCGTTAACCCTTTTTCTAATTTTTTCAAGCTGAGATGTATCACTTTTATTTAAATTTAATGATGAAGATAGAATCCCTGTTGGAGCTCTATATTCACCATACACCTCTCTCATTACTTTACCCCACTCACCTGTTGTTACACCAGCATGAGCACATTCAATCGATGTTTCCATAATATTTTCTCCACATTCTGCTTTCGATTTTAAAACTTTTAAGAGTTTATTTATCTTTGCTGGATTTCTTTTTTCTTTCCACTCAATTACATTTTTGATTTGGTTTAATTCTGCTTTTTTATCAACTTTCATAAATCCACCATCATTAGAATCAAGGAGTGGAGATCCCTCTCCTTCAGTGTAACAATTTACACCAACAACTTTTTGTACACCCTTCTCAATATTTTTTTGTCTATCTGTTTGTGACTCAACCAACTTTTTTTTCATATAACCATTTTCTATTGCAACTTTTAATCCACCAAGTTTATCAATTGTTTTTAATTCATTCTTTGCTGATTTTTTAAGATCCTGTACTTTTTTTCTAATAGCTTTAGAACCATCAAATATATCTTCGAAATTCAATAAATCGGTTTCATAAGCCATTATCTGCTGGAGTCTTAAACTCCATTGTTGATCCCAGGGTCTTGGAAGTCCTAGAGCTTCATTCCACGCTGGAAGTTGTACAGCCCTAGCTCGAGAATTTTTGGCAATTACAACTGGGAGCATTTGAATTAAAATCCTGTAAACATTGTTCTCAGGTTGGAGTTCAGTTAAACCAAGCGAGTTTACTTGCATTCCATACCTAAATCTTCTGTATTTTGGATTTTCAATTTTAAATCGGGTTTTACATATATCTTGCCACATTTCAGTAAAAGCAATCATTTTTGATGTTTCTGTCAAAAACTTCATACCTGAATTAACAAAAAAACTAATTCTTCCAACAATTTTTTCAAACATTGTGTGATTCATCTTAGAATTTTTCTTCACATATTCTAATATTCCTATAGCTGTAGCTAGCGCAAATGATAATTCTTGCTCAGGGGTAGCACCTGCTTCTTGCAAATGGTAGGAGCATACATTCATAGGATTCCACTTAGGAACTTCAGAGGTTGTAAATTTTATAATATCAGAGGTTAATTTCAAACTAGCCTCTGGAGGAAAAATATAGGTACCTCTAGATAGATATTCTTTTGTAATGTCATTTTGGGTGGTTCCGGACAAAGTGGAACGCTTCAAACCCTGTTTTTCAGCCGTTGCTATGTAAAGTGCTAATAACCAAGCAGCAGGCGCATTAATAGTCATTGAAGTATTCATTTTTTCTAAAGGAATTTTGTTAAATAGTGTCATCATGTTGCCTATATGGCTGACGGGAACACCTACTTTACCCACTTCACCTTTTGCAACCACATCATCAGAATCGTAAGCTGTTTGTGTTGGGAGGTCAAATGCAATTGAAAGGCCAGTTTGGCCCTTAGACAAATTTTTCCTATAAAGCTTATTTGAGTCTTCAGCAGATGAATGACCTGCATAAGTTCTTATAACCCAGGGTTTATCACGTAATTCATTCATAACAGAATAAAAAAATAATACTTATTTTGACTTTCAACAAGAAATTTATGTTTTTTTTTAATATCTGTGTTACAAATCTGTTAAATTTTTTAACAGAGAGTTTAATAAAAATATGAAAAAAATTTATGAAATTGGAGAAATCCCACCCTTAGGCGAGGTGCCTGAGGAAATGTATGCCTGGGTAATAAGAGAGGATAGACTCGGAGTTCCAGAGAAAGCTATGCAGATTGAAAAAATGCCAGTTCAAAAACCTAAACAGGACGAGGTTTTGGTAATGGTCATGGCCGTGGGAATAAATTACAACAATGTTTGGGCATCTCAAGGAATACCTATATCTGTTATAGGTGAGGATACTGGATATCATATTGGTGGATCAGATGCCTCAGGTATAGTTTGGGCTGTAGGTGAAAATGTAAAAAGGTGGAAAGTTGGGGATGAAGTTATAATTCATTGTAATCGTGATGATGGGGATGATGAAGAATGTAATGGAGGAGAACCTATGTATTCCAAATCTCAAAGAATTTGGGGTTATGAAACTAATGATGGATCATTTGCTCAATTTACAACGGTTCAGTCAAGACAATTACTTAAGAAACCTGAACATCTATCTTGGGAAGAAAGTGGTTGCTACACACTCACTTTGGCAACTGCATTTAGGATGTTATTTGGACATCCTCCTCATGCATTAAAACCCGGAATGAACGTCCTAGTTTGGGGAGCTTCAGGAGGTATAGGTAGTATGGCTGTACAAATTTGTAAAGCAGTAGGAGCTAATGCGATTGGAATTATATCTGATGATGATAAAATCCCTTTTGTTGAGAAACTAGGGGCTTCTGGAGTACTGAATAGAAAAAAATATGACTGTTTTGGTCAGTTACCAGATGTCAAAAATCAGGAAGAGTATTTAGACTTTATTAAAAAATGTAGAGTTCTTGGGAAAGATATATGGAATATAACTGGCAAAAAGGATGTGGATATCGTATTTGAACATCCTGGCGAATCAACTTTTCCAGTATCATGTTATTTAGTTAAAACTGGTGGTATGGTTGTAATATGCGCTGGTACATCTGGCTACAATTTGACCATGGATGCGAGATATATTTGGATGCGACAAAAAAGAATACAAGGTAGCCACTTTGCAAACCTCTATCAGGCTAACCAAGCTAATGATATGATGATAAATAAACTTATAAAGCCACTAATGTCTGAATGTTTTTTGTGGGAAAAAATTCCAGCAGCACATACAAAAATGATGAATAATGAACATTTGCCCGGAAATATGGCTGCACTAGTTCAAGCAAAAAAAACTGGTATGAAGAGTTTTAAGGAGTTAAAATAATCATTCTTGATTGAAGATTGATAAAAATATATTAGTTAGTAATATAAGTAAGGAGATTTTTTATGGATAGTTCAAATTTAATAGATAAAACCGAAATAAAATCGGAGGTTGAAGATAAGATCAATTCTTATGACCTTATTCTTAAAAAACTTGAGATTTTAAGCAAAAAAGTTAGTAGCATTTTAAAATCTAGCTGTGTAAAGGATGGAAGAGTTAGTTCATCTTTACTTGAGAATGTTCAATACAAATCTCACGGTTATGCCTGGTTTGAGACCTACAGAATAAGCTTAAGAGAATTGTTGCAATGGTACAAAAGACTATCCTCGACTAATAAAAATTCTCCTCTAGATGCTTTAGTACTTGCTGGTGGCTTCTCTGAATATCTCATGCAAATTAAAAATGGAATTATGATGAGTCAATCAGAGATTATTAGGCCTGAGGATTTGGGATTAACCTCGGAAGATTTCAGTTTTTTTAATGAAGAAAATTTTAGTGAGGTGATTAACTATGGACTGTCAGAGGATGTAAAGAACGAAATTGTCAAATATCTATGTCAAGGTAATTTTCCAAGTCTAGGCTTGGGTGATGAGACATTGGAAATGATCCAAGATCAATTTAAAAAATTTACTGATGAAGAAATTATACCTGAAGCTAATGAGTGGCATTTAGCAGACAAACTGATTCCTGATGAGATACTCTCTAAAATGTCTGATTTAGGAGTCTTTAGTATAGCTATTCCAGAAGAATATGGTGGTTTAGGTATGGGAAAAGTTGCAATGTGTGTTGTTACTGAAGAACTCTCCAGAGGGTTTCTAGCAGCTGGCTCACTAGGAACAAGAGCTGAAATAGCAGGCGAATTGATTAGATTAGGCGGAACCGAAGAACAAAAACAAAAGTATTTGCCAAAAATTGCATCTGGAGAGACGCTTACAACAGCTGTTTTTACTGAACCAAATACTGGGTCTGATCTTGGAAGTTTGTCAACAAGAGCAGTTTTAAATGATGAAGAATACACTATTAATGGAAACAAAACATGGATAACACATGGAGCTAGATCTGATTTAATGACTGTACTTGCAAGAACCAACTCTGATGAAAAGGGTTACAAAGGACTAAGTATGTTCTTGGTTGAAAAACCAAGAGGAAACTGTGAAAATCCTTTTCCTATGGATGGAATGAGTGGAAGTGAAATTGAAGTCTTAGGATACAGGGGTATGAAAGAATATGAAATAGCACTAGACAATATTAAAGTTTCAAAAAAGAATCTGCTCGGCGAAAAGGAAGGAATGGGCTTTAAACAGTTAATGGAAACTTTTGAATCAGCCAGGATTCAAACAGCTGCAAGGGCGGTCGGTGTCGCACAATCTGCATTAGATATTAGTTTGCAATACGCTAAAGATAGGTCACAGTTTGGTAAACCAATCGTTGAATTTCAAAGAATAGCCATGAAACTTGCATTAATGGTAATAGAAACATCCATAGCAAGACAGATCACGCTTTTTTCGGCAAGAGAAAAGGATAATGACGAAAGATGTGATATTGAAGCCGGTATGGCAAAGCTGCTTGCTGCTAGAGTAGCTTGGTCTGTTGCGGATAGTGGCCTACAGATACATGGAGGCAATGGGTACGCTTTGGAATATCCAATTAGTAGGGTGTTATGTGACGCTAGAATTCTAAACATCTTCGAAGGGGCTGCTGAGATTCAAGCACAAATAGTAGCTAAAGGTCTGTTAGGTAGAGACTGATGATTTTTTTTTTAAATCTTATTATCCTGTTAATGGTAGTTTTGACATTTCTTTCCCTTATTGCTGGACTGCTATATACAGCAAAGTCCAAGAATGATCCTTCTAATAAAATAAACAAATTTATGAGATACAGGGTTTTTCTTCAATTTTTTGCGATCGTTATATTAGTTATAGCTATATATGCAAAAAAGCAAATCATTGGTTAGAATCGTTTGATAAGATTAGACAAAATTTATACTGGAGGTGGAGACAAGGGTGAAACTTCTTTAGGTGATGGAACAAGAGTAAAAAAAAATAGTCTTAGGGTTGATGTTTATGGCGAAGTAGATGAAGCAAATTCTGCTATTGGAATAGCCATAATATATTGTTCTCCAAAAATAAAAGAAGTATTACAAAAGATTCAAAACCACCTGTTTGATCTGGGAGCTGATTTATGTTTTCCAGACTCAAATCAAAAGAAGAGTTTAAAAGTTTCCAAAATTCATGTTGAAGAATTAGAAAATAAAATTGATGAGATTAATGAATCACTTAAACCGCTGAACTCATTTATATTACCGGGAGGACAAAAATCTTCAGCATTTTTGCATCATTGTCGATGTATTGTTAGAAGAGCTGAAAGAAAACTTGTAACGCTATCTGAAAAAGAACACATAAATGATATGGTATTTAAATATCTCAACAGGTTATCTGATTTTCTATTTGTGGCTGCAAGGTTTGAAAATAGAAAAAAAGGTGATATTTTGTGGGTGCCTGGAAAAAAATTTTAATTTAATGGAGTAATTATGAAAGCTTTAGTTTGTGTAAAAAGAGTTATTGATTATAACGTAAAAATAAGAGTTAAGGCAGATAAGACTGGTGTAGAGACTGAGAATGTAAAGATGTCAATGAACCCGTTTGATGAGATAGCTGTAGAAGAAGCTGTTAAGATGAAAGAAAAAGGGATATTAAATGAAATTGTTGTTTTATCTATTGGAAGTGAATCTTCTCAAGAAACAATTAGATCAGGTTTAGCAATGGGAGGAGACAGAGGCATACTAGTTAAAACTACAAGTGACCTAGAACCTCTTAATGTTGCAAAAGTAATAAGTAAAATTGTAGAGAAGGAAAAGCCAGAAATAATAATAATGGGAAAGCAAGCAATTGATGATGACAGTAATCAAACCGGACAAATGTTAGCGCAAATATGTAACTTATCCCAAGCTACCTTTGCTTCAAAAGTTGAGAAAAATGGTGAGAAATTTGATGTTACCAGAGAAATTGACGGTGGATTAGAAACTATATCCGTAGAACTTCCTTGCATAATTACTACAGATTTAAGGCTAAACGAACCTAGATACGCTTCATTACCAAACATTATGAAAGCCAAGCAAAAAAAAATTGAGCAAATTGATGTAGGTTCTTTTGGATTAAATTTAGAAAGTAGGTTAGAAATTATTGAAGTGAATGATCCACCAGAGAGAAAACCTGGAATAATGGTCCAGGATGTTGAAGAATTAATTGGTAAATTAAAAAGTGAAGCTAAGGTATTATCATGAAAATATTAGTTATTGCAGAACACGATAATAAGAAAATAAAACCTTCGACGTTAAGTACAATCAGTGCTGGATTAAAAATTGATGACAATATTGAAATGTTAATTTTTTCAACTGGATCACAAGAAATTGTATCAGATTCTGAAAAGATATCAGGTTTAAAAAAAGTAACCTTAATAAAACATGAAATTTTTGAAAGCCAAATTGCTGAGGATATTACAAAAGCACTTACAGGATTTTTAGAAAGTGGTGAATATACCCATATTCTTGCTCCATCAACTACTTTTGGAAAAAATTTATTACCAAGGATAGCTGCTCATTTAGATGTACAACAGATTTCTGATATTATGACTGTTTTAGATCATGAAACATTTGAACGTCCAATTTATGCAGGTAACGCTGTGTGTAAACTAAAATCAAAGGATAAAATTAAAGTTATTACTGTAAGAGGAACTTGTTTTGAGCCATGTAAAAAAGAATCTAAAAATACTGTTGAAGTAATTGACTCGTCACTAACCTTTGATGGTAAAGTTAACTTTGTAAAACATGAACTATCTGAGTCAGATAGACCTGAATTGACCGCTGCAAAAATTGTAATTTCTGGTGGTAGAGGTATGCAAAACGGAGATAATTTTAAATTATTAGAGGGCATTGCCGACAAATTAGGAGCTGCTATTGGTGCAAGCCGTGCGGCTGTTGACGCAGGATTTGTTCCTAATGATTGGCAAGTTGGACAGACAGGAAAAATTGTTGCTCCTGATCTCTATATTGCTGTAGGTATTTCAGGAGCCATCCAGCATATTGCTGGGATCAAAGACTCTAAGTTCATTGTTGCGATAAACAAAGATGAAGAGGCGCCAATATTTAAGTTTTCAGACTATGGTTTAGTTGGTGACTTGTTTGAAGTCTTGCCTGCTCTTGAGCAAAAGTTATAAATTCTCAAGAAGCTCTACTTTTTTTTTGGCATTCCAATCAATATATCCAATTGCTTTTATTATTTCTTTTTGTTTGTTATCTATTATGATTGTTGTTGGTATGGTGCTAACTTCTAGATCTTTACTAAATTCTAGATTTTTGTCATACAAAACTTTCATTTCTTCGAATTTGTGTTTCTCCTTAAATTTTTTTATATCTTCTGGAGATGAGAAACCAACGGAGACAAATAAAACATTGAATTTTTCTTCTTGCTTACTCTGAATGTTCAGTAAGTCTGGAATTTCTTTAACGCAGGGTGCACACCAGGTAGCCCAAAAGTTAATAATTGTAAATTTCTTTTTTTTATCAAATATATCGACAATTCTATCCTTAGAATCGTAAACATCGCTAATTTTTATGTTTTTAGGAACTTTATGAATTATTAATTCACTTTTATCATTAGCGCTAGCATGATAAAAAAAAATGATAAATATGAACAAAATTTTAAACACTTATTTAAGATAAGATAATGACAAAAAAAATCAATCCTTTGTGGGGAGGAAGATTTAAGCTAGATTCGTCAGCTCTTCTAAAGAAAATTAATAATTCAATAGATTTCGACTATCTACTAGCTAAACAGGACATAAAAGTTTGTTTAGTATATGCAAAATCATTAAAAAAAGCAGGTATTATTAGTTCATCAGAATTAAAGAAAATTTTAAATGGATTAAATAAAATAAGTGACTCTATAAAAAAAAATAAGTTTTTATTTAATGCTGACTATGAGGATATACACATGAATATAGAAATGGCTTTAAAAGAAGATATTGGTGATTTAGCAGGAAAACTTCACACTGGTAAATCTAGAAATGATCAAGTAGCTACAGATTTAAAAATTTGGATAAGAGAAAATGTAGGAGAAATTATTAAACTTATTAATAATTTCCAAAAAGTTCTTATAAAAAAATCAGAAGATAACTTATTTAATATTATGCCGGGATTTACTCATCTCCAAAATGCACAACCAATTTCTGTTGCACATTATTTTCTCGCTTTTTTTGAAATGTTTGAAAGAGATAAAAAAAGGTTTAAAAACCTTCTAAAGACTATAGATGAGTGTCCTCTAGGTTCAGGTGCATTGGTTGGTACGAATTTTTATAAAATTGATAGGAAGTTTATATCCAAAAGTTTAGGTTTTAATAAACCAACTAACAACTCTCTTGATAGTGTATCAGATAGAGATTTTGCAATAGATTTTTTATCAGCTTCTTCTATATTGGGAATGCACCTTTCAAGACTATCAGAGGATCTTATTATTTGGTGTAGTAGTAGTTTTTCATTTGTAAGTTTTTCTGATGCTCTTTCAACAGGATCATCAATCATGCCTCAAAAGAAAAATCCAGATGCTGTAGAATTAGTTAGGGCAAAAACATCATTACTTTATTCAAATCTAATGTCATTGTTGACAACAATGAAAGGATTGCCAATGGGATACAGCAAAGATTTACAAGAAGACAAAATACCTGTATTTAAAACCTATGAGACTGTACAACTAATTTTACTAGTCATGTGTGAAGTTATTAAGGATATAAATATAAACAAAAAGCAAATGTACAATTCATCAAAATTGAATTTTTCCACTGCTACAGATTTTGCAGATTGGATTGTTATGAATCTTGGGTATACATTTAGACAAGCTCATCATTTAGCTGGTAAAGCTGTAGTAATGGCTGAAAAAAAGAAATGTAACTTATTTGAACTTGAGCTCGATGATTTAAAGAAATTAGACTCTAAGATTTCAAAAAAAATATATAACTTTTTGGACCCACATAAATCAGTTGAAAATAAAAAATCAGAAGGCGGAACAGCTTTTTCTGAAATAAAAAAAGCTATAAAAAAAGCTAAAACAAAAATAGACTATAAAAGATGAAGAATTTAATCTTAATTTTGTGTTTAATTTTAATATTTTCTTGTGGTAAAAAAAGTTCTCTAGACAAACCTGAGGATTCATCTTATCCAAGAGAGTATCCCGCGGAATAAAATGGTAAGCATTAAAAAGATAAGTAAAAGTTTAAAATATGTTGGAAAACAACTCTTTATAAATAATGTTGATTGTGAAAATATTATTAAAATACACAAGACTCCTATATATTGTTACTCTTTGACTGAAATAATTGGAAATTATAATAATTTTTATAAATCTCTAGAAAAACTTAACCCTTTAATTTGTTATGCTGTAAAAGCGAATTTTAATAAAGACATAATTAAAATATTGGGTAAACTTGGTTCTGGAGCGGATGTAGTTTCCAAAGGCGAGCTCAAACTTGCATTGGATTCAGGTATCAGTCCAAATAAAATTGTGTTTTCAGGCGTTGGCAAAACAAAAGAAGAAATTATTTATGCATTAAAGAAAAAAATTTTTCAAATCAATGTTGAATCTGAAGAAGAACTTGAAGAAATTAATAACTTGGCAGTCAACAAAAAAACATTAGTCAATATTTCTCTAAGAGTAAATCCTGATGTTGATGCAAATACACATAAAAAAATAACAACGGGAAGATCAGATGATAAGTTTGGGATACCAATATCAAAGGTGGTAGAAATATTTAAAAGAAAAAACGATTACAGCAATCTTAAAATTGATGGAATTGCTATTCATATCGGTTCTCAGATTACAAAAATTGACCCATTTAAAAATGCTTTTGAAAAAATTAGAAAACTAATTTTAAGACTAGAAAAAAACAAAATTCATATTAAAAATTTAGACCTTGGAGGAGGTATAGGAATAAATTATTTTGAAAATCAAGTAATTTCATTAAAGAAATACTCCAGTATCATTAAAAAAGAATTTGGAAGAATGAATTTGAAACTTATTTTTGAACCAGGAAGAAGTATAGTTGGTTCAGCCGGTTTTATTATTTCAAAAGTAATAAGAGTAAAGAAAGGATTGGGAAAAAACTTCCTCATTCTTGATGTTGGTATGAATGATTTGATGAGGCCATCATTATATGAATCATATCATCATATAATTCCGATGAAAAAATTGAATCGTAAAAAACGTAATTATGATATTGTTGGTCCAGTATGTGAATCGAGTGATATATTCGGATCTAATAGAGATCTTAATGAGGTTGAAAGTGGGGATTACCTCGTTTTATGTTCTGCAGGAGCTTATGGGTCATGTATGTCATCAAATTATAATTGTCGACCATTAATTAAGGAAATAGTAGTTAACGATTCCGATTTTTTTAAATCTTAAAGATGCTTAAAAACGAGAGATTATTTTCATTAAGTTTTCAATTATATTTTTCATTCTTTTGGAATACTATCATAAATTTTGTAAACAATAACAGATTCCACATTCTATCTTTTGTTATATTACTAATAATTATTAATTTTAAACTTTTTACTGAAAGTAATTATATAAGATTAAGCATAGTAATTATATTTATTTTATTGAACCTTGTTTTATTAACTAATTTTGTAAAGATTAACAAATCTAATGTAAGTCTTTTTTTAATTAAAAAAAAACTTGAAGAAAAACTAAATTTTTCAGACAATGAATTGTTTTCTTATTTTGACAAAGATTACTTCTCAGAGTCTTTATCTAAAAAAAATGAAGTTCATGACCATATCTGGATAAAATTTAAAGAAAAAATTAAAAGAAGTGTTGAACAAAAATTTATTTTTAAATTTAGAAATCTTTTTGGTATTGTTTTTCCTTTAAAAAAAATAACAATACTAAATTTAATTCTAACTACTTTTATCTTTATAAAGTTAGAAAATTTGAATTCATATGAAATCAAAAGTTTTTTTAATTTTGAGAATGAATATTCTTCCAACAATAATTTAAGTACCAACATATGGATATACCCACCAGAAGAATCAAATAATGAAATAATATTTCTAGAAAAAAATTCATTATCCCATGATGTAGTAGACAATTTCTTAGTAGAAAAAGATAGCCAAATCCTAATTAAGGTTTATGGGACTGAAGAAAAAAATGTAAACGTAAAATTAACGAAAAATTCACGAAAAAAATTTTTAAAAAAAATAGATTTTTTTGAGAATACAACAACTTTTAAAGGGGAATTAACCGATGGAGAATATAAGATAGTTTTTAAAGATAAACTATTCCAAAAAATCATAATAAATATTGATAAGAACCCAGAAATAAAATTTGATAACAAACCATTTATTGATAGCAACAATTTAGTATTTAATTATCTTTTAAAAGATGAAAATAATGATATCAGTTTCTTAGAAATAAAATCATCTAGTTTGATTTCTAAAAACAATACAAAACCTGATGATTCATTAATTAATAAAGTTTCTAATAAGCCAGCTAGTTATATTAACTTGTTTAAAAATATAGGTCAGACAAATAATTCATCGGAAATTATTCGTTTTAGCCAAAATCTCACAAATCATCCGTTGTCAGGAAGAGATGTAATTATTAGATTAAAATCTTATGATTTAAATCAAAACTATGGAGAATCAGAGGCATACAGGGTAACATTACCTGAAGTTAATTTTTTAAATGAATATGCCAATGAAATAATTTTATTTAGAAAAAAATATTATTTAGATGAGAATAATAAAATATTATTCCAAAAACTTGAAAAGTTTATTAAAAAAATTCAAAACCCTTTTGATTTCATTAAGCCAAAAATAAGAAATGTTATAAGTTTTCTAAATATTGATTCAATTCCCCAAAATGCAAAATTTGAAAGAGTAATAAACGAATTGTTTTCAATTGCAATGCTTATTGAAAAAAATAGTGACGAATATTTTAAGGAAGAAATACTTAAATTAAAAAATGAACTCAAAAGTTTAATTGAACGGGATGCATCTGATGATGAATTAGAAACCATAATGGAAAAAATTCAAAGATTAATTCAAAAGCTTGACCGGGACGAAAAAGAAAAGAAAAAGAAAAAGAATCAAGATAATTTTAAAAATGACACAAAAAACTCAACTTTAGATCAAGCAAAAAGTTTAATAAATTTAATTGATAATTTATTGGGTGAAAAAAAAATATCTGAATTGAATTCTAAAAACGTCTCTAAAATTTTAAAAAACTCATATGAGGAACAAAATAAACTAATTCAAAAAACATTTAAACAAAAAAATTCAGAAAATTCTAAAGAATTAGCCAATGACCAAGAACGAATAAAACAGAAAATATTGAGAAATAAAAATGATATTTTAGATGTAATTCCAAATTCAAAAAAGAAGATTAATAAACTAATAAAATCCTTAGATGAATCTTCTGAAGCTTTAAAAAATAAACAAATTAACAAATCTATGGAAAAACAAAAATTTTCAATTGATATTATAGAGTCTTTGGAAAAAGAAATTAGAAACAAATCAGTAATAAAGGAAAACGAAGAAGAAAATAAAAATCCGTCAAGAAAGAATGCAGAGAATAAAGATAATTTAATTTACGATATACCAATTATTTTTGAAAAAAATGAATATGAAAAAATCATTCAAAAAATTAGAAAAATGATTAACGAGGATAATACAACTCAAAAGGAAAAAAATTATTTAAAAGAATTATTACCAAAATTTTGAATAATGAATAAAGTTTTAGAAATAAATAAAGTAAGCTTAGGGTATAATAATAATTTAATATTAAAAAATATTGAAATTACATTATCTAAGGGAGACTTTTTAGTCATTCATGGGAAAAATGGAAGTGGGAAAAGTTCATTCTTAAAGTTTTTGTATATGAAGATCTTTCCAATTTCAGGTAAATACAGAATTTTTGGGGAGGAAGTTTTTTTTTCAAATAAGAGTTTTATAAATAGATGTAGAAAAAAAATGGGGATAATTTTACAAAAAAATTTTTTAATTCCATATTTATCTATTTTCCAAAATGTACAATTATCATTCGAAGTGCAAAGTAACAATTCGACTTCGAATGACAACAGAGTTTTTGAAATACTAAAATGGGTGGGTCTTGAAAAAAAAGCTGAACTTAAGGTTGTAAATCTATCAGACGGTGAAAAACAGAAAGTTGTTATAGCACGTGCGTTGGTTTCAAATCCCCCAATTTTAATTGCAGATGAACCAATGTTGTATTTAGATTCCATTAGTAGAGAAAAACTTTTTTTTCTACTTAAAGCTATTAATAAATTAGGAACAACAATCATAGTAGCAGACAATCAAAATAAAGATGAATATTTTAATTCAAGAAAAGTCAACATTGAACAGTTTGTTATAACAAAATGAATTATATCTTAAATATTTTTCAAAAGTCCTTTTTGAATGATGAAAAAAAGTTTCTAAACCTTCTATCTTTTTTTTTGATGAGTTTTTTATGCATGCACTTCTTGCTTTATTTAAATTTTTTTAAATTTTCAGATTCATGGATAAATAATGAATCAAGAATTGTAACAATACGGATTTCCCCAGATATTTCTGAGAAAAAAATACCGCGAATAAAAGAGAGTGAAATCTTGCAGTATTTTGAGAAAAAAAAAGTTTTTGAATATGTACGTTTACTGACTGAAAATGATTTAAAAGAATATTTAGGTTTAGGGGACTTGCACTCTTTGTCAAGTGTGAGAGTCCCACTATTTTTAAATTTAAAATTCAATAATGAGTTTTCTGAAATAAATTTTGAGAATTTTTCTAAAATAATAGAAAATAGAAATTATAAAGTTACCTACCACAAAGATGAAATTTTAGAGATTCAAGAATTTTTTTTTAAAGTAAAGCTCTTCATTATTTTAGTAGGCTTTCTTATATTTATCCTCTTTTTGTTCTTTTTGATATTAATAATTAATGCTGCATTAACAGCAAATTATAAATTCTTGGAAGTCGTACAGCTTATGGGAGCAGATAGTAAGCAAATATCAATTAATATTTCAATAATTTTGTTGAAAAAAATTTTTTTAGGAACTATTGGTGGCTCTTTCTTTTCCGTTTTTATTTCATATAGTATTGTTAAAATATTTTCTATACCTTTCTATAACCATGTTGATATTTTAAGTACATCGTTTTTTGAATTATTCGAAATTTTTTTTTATTTATCATTTTTTATTATTTTCAGTTTAATGATAATATTCCTGTTACTCACTTTAGTGACTTTTAAATTTTTAGAAAAGAGATTTTTTGGCTAATTTAAAAAAAATAGTTACTTTTTTTTTGGTTATAACATTTGTAAGTTTAACATGGTGGATTGTATATTTATTCTCTGTATTCCCAAAATACCATCATAATCCAAGTAATTCTCAACTGAATAACTCAGTAATTGTTGTCCTAACAGGTGGTAAAGGTAGATTTGAGAGTGGCTTAGATTTGTTGAAAAGATCAAATAATGGAAAAATGTTTGTCAGCGGTGTTTACCCTAAAATTGATATGAAGAAGAAATATTTACTAAATAAAAATGACGAAAAGTATTTTGATTGTTGTATTTTTTATGGATTAAAGGCAAAAAACACAATTGGTAACGTAAACGAAGTAAAAGAGTGGTTAAATAATCATCATTCAGATGTAATTTATCTGATTTCGTCATACTATCATCTTCCACGAACAAAACTAATTTTTGAAAAGGAATTACCTGAGTTAAAGTTTTTTTTTGTACCTGTAGGTTTTTTTGTTGAGGAAAATAAAAAATCTATAGATAGTTTTTTTGAGTTCAAATTAATCATTGAAGAGTTTTTTAAAATTTTGTACTTAATGATTTTTGGTTTTTAATGTTTTTTAGAGAAATAATCTTCTATACAATTTTTTTCTTGTGGACAATAATCTATTTTACTTTTTTTAGTGCTATATTTCTCTTTTCAGTAAAAGTTACTTCAAAAATATCTTTTTTTTGGTCAAAGTCAGTAATATATATAATTAAGTATGTTCTTAAAATTAATTATAAAATTCAAGGAAATCTTAATCTTCTAAAACAACCAGCGATTATTGCATCTAACCATCAGTCAGCTTGGGAAACATTCTTTTTGTATACACTTTTTGAAAATCCAATATATTTCCTCAAAAAGGAGTTGAATAAAATTCCAATTCTGAGTTTCTATTTTAAAAAGCTTGGCTTTATTTATGTTGACAGAAAAACGACTTTTAAAACTTCGAAGATTATCCTAACCAAAATTAAAAACCATGAAATCGATAATAAAAGAACAATAATAATCTTTCCAGAAGGAACAAGAACTAGGCCTGGAGAAAAAAATAATCTCGGAGCAGGAGTATTTCTTTTGTATAAACACTTAAATCTACCTATTATAACTATTCGTCATAATTCTGGTAGTTTTTGGATAAATCAAAAAATAAAAAAAAAAATTGGAACAATTAAATTAGAAATTTTCCCGCCAATACAACCTGGAAAAAAAAAAGAAAAAGTTATGAATACAATTGAAAATTATTTATACAAAACCGATTAGGAAAGTTTTGATATTTTTTGACGAATTGTTTTATTTTTTTTAAGAATATTTAAAATTTTTCCTGAATTCTCGGTTTTTATAAGCATTTTTAAAAAATCCAAATCATTTCCGAATTTTTCTAATGTACTTAAAATAAATTTTTTATTTTGTAAAAATATATCGTGCCACATTTTTGGGTCAGATGAACCAATTCTTGTAAAATCCCTAAAACCTCCAGCAGAAAAATTTAAAAGACTTTTTCGGTCTCGTGGAGACAAATTAAAAGCAGTCCCAACTATTGTAAAGGCAATTAAATGTGGGAGATGAGAGGTAACAGACATTATTTTGTCATGCTTGTTTGGAGACATAATTTCAACTCTCATATTCATACGTTTCCAAATATTTTCTATTACCTTAATACTTTTTGATTTATTAATTGGAGTTAAGATACACCATTTGTTTTCAAACATATCTATTTTTGAATTTGAAGCTCCTGAAAACTCTGTACCTGCAATTGGATGGCCTGGTACAATATTTAAATTTCTAAAGTTATTAAAAGGTTTTTTTAAAAAAAATCCTTTTACTGATCCGACATCTGAAACAATTGTTTTTTTCGTTAGGAATTTATTTAAAGATTCAAAAATTTTATGGAATGTTCCAACTGGTGTACACACAAATACAATATCGCTTTCGTTGACATAAGATCCTATTTCTTTGTGAGCTTCGTCAATTGCATTAAGACTTTTTGCTTTTTTTAAGTTTATAGTATCGATATCCATTCCATGTATTTTATTAGCCAAAGCATGTTTTTTTAGACATAGACCTAGTGATGCCCCAATGAGACCCGGGCCAATAATTGTTATATTATACATTTTCTAACAACTTCTTTTTAAGAGTTTTTTAATTTCTTTTAAAAACAATATGTTTTCTTTCCTTTTACCTACACTCACTCTAAAACATTCTGGAAGATTATATGCTCTTAATGATCTTACATAAATATTTTTTTTTTCTAAATATCTTAAAATTTGTTTTGTTGAAATTATTTCTAAACTGTTTTTTACTAATAAGAAATTGCCGTGACCTTTAAACACTAAAAACCCCATTTCTTTGAGTTCTTTTTCAATCAAATTTTTATATTTTATATTGTGTTTTATTGACTTATTTATAAATTTTTCTTCCTTCAGAATCTTGGAAGCAGCTAGTTGTGCAACCAAATTTACGTTAAAAGGTCCTCGAATTTTTTCTAATATTTGAATTATCTCAGGGGAGCTGTATCCCCAACCAACTCTAAATGCTGCAAGAGCGTATATCTTTGAAAATGTTCTGGTGATTATTAAGTTTGGAAATTTTTTTACTAGATCTAAACCATCTGAAAACTCTTTATCTATAACATATTCAGCATAAGCTCCATCAATTACTACAATAATATTTTTAGGAATTTCCTTTAACGCTTTTACTAACTCTTTTTTTAAAATAATTGATCCGGTTGGATTATTTGGATTAGCAAAAAAAATGATTTTTGTTTTTTTGCTAATTTTTTCTTTAATATTTTTTATGCTAATAGAAAAATTTTCGGTTTCAGCATATATTGGTTTAGCACCTGAGGAATATGTAATAATTGGATAAAATAAAAAACCATTATTACTGCAAATTACTTCAGAGTCCTCTCTAGAAAATGCAAGGCAAATTAATGACAAAATATCATCAGATCCGTTTCCACAAACTATTTGGTTCTTTTTGATTTTAAAGTTCTTTGCAATAGCTGACTTAAGTATTTCACTATCACCGTCGGGATATTTATTAGAATATCTTAGCTCTTTAATAATAGAATTAATAATATTCGAAGGAATTTCAAAGGGTGATTCATTAGAAGATAATTTTGCTGCGATTATTTTTTTATCTTTAATTTCCCCTGAAACATATTTTGAAATTTTATTAATCCCAGGTTTAATATCTTTTAAGTAAGGAATTTTATTTTTCACTTTTTCTTAATTTGCTAAAAATTTATTTTGACACAATTCCCAACATAGCTATGATGCGATACAAGTCAAGAAACAAGATTACTATTTTACAATATGGCATTTTATAAAATTGATATAACATTTAAAGAAAAACTGATACTTGAATCAAACGATCAGCTTGATAAGTGCGAAATAGCTTATGAGACATATGGCAAACTTAATAAAAATAAAAGCAATGTAATTCTTGTATGCCATGCACTGACCGGAGATCAATTTTGTTCTGGAGTTCATCCTTCAACAAATAAAAAGGGTTGGTGGGATATTTTAGTTGGTCCAGGAAAAGTGATTGATACCAATTTTTTTTTTGTTATTTGTAGTAACGTTATTGGAGGCTGTCAAGGAAGTACAGGTCCGTCAAGTATTAACCCTAAAAATGGTAAACAATATAATTTAGATTTTCCTGTTATAACTATTAAAGATATGGTTGAAGCTCAAGTAAGGTTGATAGATGCATTAGGCATTGAAAAACTGTTTGCTGTTATAGGAGGGTCTATGGGGGGTATGCAGGCGTTAGTTTGGGGCGCACTATTTAAAAATAGAGTAAACGCTATAGTTCCGATTGCTACTTCTTACAGGCATTCTGCTCAAAATATAGCTTTTCATGAAATTGGTCGGCAATCGATAATGGCTGATCCCAATTGGAATAAAGGACTATATAACGAGTTTAATGTCAAGCCGAGTAGAGGATTAGCAGTAGCAAGAATGATAGCGCATATAACTTACTTGTCAGAATATGGACTTCAAAAAAAGTTTGGAAGGAATCTTCAATTTAGTTCCTCTTTATCGTATAGGTTTGACATTGACTTCCAGATTGAAAGTTATTTAAAATATCAGGGAAGAACATTTGTGGATAGATTTGATGCGAATAGTTATTTGTACATTACAAAAGCTATGGATTATTTTGATTTATCTAATAGAAGAGGAGGCTTATCAAATTTATTTAAAAATAATGATGCAACATTTTGTTTTTTTTCATTCACATCTGACTGGTTGTTCCCAACAGCAGAAACAAAAACTATAATAAAGTCTTTAAATAGTTCAGCAGCTAGTGTAAGTTTTGTTGAAATTAAGACGGATAATGGACACGATTCGTTTCTTTTGAAAGAACCTGAGTTCCACAAAATTCTTAAAGGTTTTTTAAGCGGTTTAACTAAAAAATTAGGTTTATAATGAGTTTAAGAAATGACTTAAAAATCATATCTGAATTTATAGAAGAAAATGAGAAGATACTTGATGTTGGTTGCGGAGAGGGTGATTTGATAGATTTCCTGTCTAAAAAATCAGTAGATTGTAGAGGTATTGAGCTTAGTCAAAAAGGAGTTAACAAATGTGTAGAAAAAGGTTTGACAGTTATTCAAGGAGACGCAAACTCCGATCTTCAAGATTATCCGAATAATGTATTTACAACAGTAATTCTCAGCCAGACTATTCATGCAATGAGTTCTCCTGAAGCTGTAATAAATGATTTAATAAGGATTGGGAAAAGAGCAATAATTTCATTCCCAAATTTTGCTTACTGGAAAATAAGACTGGATTTGCTACTTAAAGGAAGAATGCCAAAAAACGATATTCTACCATATGAATGGTATAATACTCCAAATATTCATCTATGTTCAATAAGTGATTTTGAACATTTTTGTAAACAAAAAAAATTAAAAATTATTAAAAAAGTTTTAATTAGTGAACTTGGCTACAAAATAAACTCTTCATTCTCTGAAAATCTTATGGCTTATCAGGGAGTTTATTGTATCTCTAAAAGGTAAAAAAAATTTAATGTTTGAGATCCTTCAAATACCTGCGTTAAGTGATAATTATATTTATATAATTATAGATAAGAAAACAAATAAAACGGCATGTGTGGACCCAGCTGTATCAGATGCTGTTTTGGCATTACTAGAAAAAAAGAAATTGAAGTTAAATTATATTTTTAATACTCATCATCATCATGATCATATAGGAGGAAATCTTGAAATTAAGAAAAAAACAAATTGTAAAATTTTAGGCCCCGAAAAAGATCTTAAAAGAATACCAGGGATTGATATTCCTCTTAAAAATAATGATGAATTTGCGTTAGGTAATATTAATTTCAAAATCTTTGAAGTTCCTGGTCATACCTCAGGGCATATTTGTTTTTACTCAGAAAATGCTAAATTACTTTTTTGTGGGGATGTTTTATTTTCTTTAGGTTGTGGAAGAGTTTTCGAAGGTACGAATAATCAAATGTGGAGTTCACTTCTCAAAATTAGGTCTTTACCAGATAGTACAAATGTTTATTGTGGTCACGAATATACAAAGTCTAATATTTTATTTGCACTGTCGTTAGATCCAGAGAACAAAAAGCTTTTAAATAAAAAAAATGAGGTTGAGAACCTTCTTCGAGATGGAAAATTTACAATACCCTTTAACCTTGGTAAAGAAAAAAAACTTAATCCGTTTCTAAATTCTGATAATAAAAACTTTCAAAAAATGTTGGGAGTGAGTGATTACTCGTCACAAAGAACATTTGACTACGTTAGGAAGAAAAAAGACTTATTTTAGTCCATTCTCAATCCACCGTTTATTGAGAAAGTTGCACCGTTAATGTAGGCTGCTTGCTCAGTTATCAAAAAATTAACAAGATCTGCAATTTCATCAGACTCCCCTAATCTTTTTGAAGGTATTGTATCAACTATTGATTTTAAAATATCTTCTCTTATCGCTGCTACCATTTCAGTATTAATATAACCAGGTGCAACAACATTGGATGTTATCCCTTTACTAGCAACTTCAAGAGCAAGTGATTTTGAAAAACCCAACAATGCAGATTTTGTTGCTGCATAATTAGTTTGTCCGAACTGCCCTTTCTGTCCATTAACGGATGAGATATGAACAATTCTCCCAAAACCAGAATCTCTCATATTTCCAATTACTGAAGAAACAAGATTAAATGCAGAATTTAAATTAGTATTAATTACTTCATTCCATTGCTGCAACGTCATTTTGTGTAATGCTGCGTCTCTAGTAATTCCAGCATTGTTTATTAGTATTGATATATTACCATGTTTAGCTTCAATTTCCTTTATTGCTTTTGAACACTGGTCGTAATCACCAACATCAAATTTAACAGCATCAATACCATTTTTTTCAGAAAATTTATTTGCCGCCTCATCATTGCTCGAATAATTAGCTACAACTTTAATACCACTTGAAGAAATTTTTTTGGAAATAGCTTCCCCAATACCTCTAGTGCCACCTGTTACTAAAGCGATCTTGTCCATCTATTATTCACCTTTCAATACACATAGCAATACCTTGTCCACCTCCAATGCAAAGAGTTGCTAATCCTTTGTTTAAGTTTCTTTTTTTTAGTTCATGTATAAGTGTTACCAAAATTCTTGCACCAGATGCTCCAATTGGATGCCCAAGTGCTATGGCACCACCGTTCACATTAACCTTTGACATATCCCATCCAATCTCTTTGCTAACTGCAAGAGACTGGGCTGCAAATGCTTCGTTTGCTTCAATTAGGTCTAATTCATCTAGACTCCATTTAGCTTTTTTTAAAGCTTTTTTTGTTGCTTCAACTGGTCCTATGCCCATTATAGAAGGGTCAACACCAACTGACGACCAAGATACAATGCGAGCTAATGGCTCAAGTTGTTTCTTTGCAGCTAAATCTTCATTCATCATTGTAACAGCTGCAGCACCATCATTTAACCCAGATGCATTTCCTGCTGAAACAGTACCATCTTTTAAAAATACAGGTTTAAGAGTAGAAATCTTTTCATAAGTTGAGCCATGTCTTGGAAATTCATCTTCACTTATAACAGTCACTTCTTTTTTTTTCTGAATTGAAATTGGGACGATTTCATCCAAGAATTTATTCAACTTTTGAGCATTCTCAGCTTTATTTTGAGATTCTGTAGCAAATTTATCTTGATCATCTTTTGAAATATTGTACTTTTCAGCAACATTTTCGGCAGTAGTTCCCATGTGATAACCATTCATTGCACACCACAACCCATCAACAATCATAGAATCTTTTAATTTACCATCACCCATTTTAGTTGCCGATCTGATATTAATAGTATGATGGGCATTACTCATTGACTCTTGACCACCTGCAATAACTATTTCAGATTGATTATATTGCAATGACTGCATACCCATAGCAATTGCCCTTAACCCAGATCCACACACTTGGTTAATTGTTACTGCGCTTTTTGAGAAAGGAATGTCAGCTTTACAAGAAGTTTGCCTAGCTGGATTTTGCCCTGCACCGCCGGTGAGGACTTGACCTAAGATAAGCTCATCAATATCATTTTTTTCCAGTTTTGAATCATCGATGACAGCGTTAACAGCATATTTACCAAGTTCAGGAGCAGAAAGAGAAGATAACCCCCCTAAAAATTTTCCTATTGGGGTTCTCTTGGCAGAAGTAATAACAATTTTGCTCATTTTTTTTATTTTACTTTAAATTACAGGATCTGAAATTTAACAAAAATATTTAATTTTAGCAAATAATACTTTTAATTCAGTAATCTTGCATGTATAACATGAAAATTAGGAGTAAATTATGTTCGCTATTTTTGAATTTGGTGGAAAACAATATAAAGCCATAAAAGATTTAACACTTAAGTTAGAAAAGATTGAAGGAAAAACTAAAGAAACTTTTTTTGACAAGGTGTTATTAGTTTCAGACGAAAATAATGAAACCATTATCGGCTCACCTTATGTCAAAGGTTATGTTGTGCATGCAAAGATCATTAATACTATAAAAGATAAAAAGGTTTTAATTTTTAAAAAAAAGAGAAGACATAATTACCGAAGAAAAATTGGTCATAGGCAGACCGTCACACTTGTAAAAGTAATTGATATTATAAAAAAAAAATCTGTTGAAGCCAATACTACTAAGATAGAAAAAAAATCTGATAGTAAAATCACAAAGCAAAAAAAAAGTGAAGTAACTTCAAACAAAGGAACAGAAAATGGCTCATAAAAAAGCAGGCGGTAGTACAAGGAATGGCCGTGATACTGCTGGTAGAAGATTAGGTGTAAAAAAATTTGGTGGTGAAACTGTTGTACCTGGTAATATAATAATTCGACAAAGAGGAACAAAATTTCATCCCGGAATTAATGTTGGTATTGGTAAAGATCACACAATTTTCTCTCTTAAGAAAGGAAATGTTTTTTTTCAGAGAAAATCTCAAGGTAAAACATTTGTAGGTGTAAAAATCAAATAGTTCTATTTTGTTAGTTTTAGGACTTCTATGAAATTTTTAGATGAAGCTAAAATTTTTTTAAAAGCAGGCTCAGGTGGATCTGGATGTGTTAGTTTCAGAAGAGAAAAATATATTGAATTTGGTGGACCAAATGGTGGAGACGGAGGAAATGGTGGCAACATAATTATTTCTGCGGTCAGAAATCTTAACACACTTATAGATTTTAGGTATAAACAACATTTTTTTGCTGAAAATGGGAAAAATGGAAGCGGAAATAATAAATCAGGACAAAAAGGGAATAATCTCGAATTAAAGGTTCCGGTTGGAACTCAGGTGCTTGAAGAGAACAAAGAAGAAATACTAAAAGATTTTACAAAAACTGGAGAAGAATTTATTGTCACAAAAGGTGGAGTAGGTGGGAGAGGAAATGCAAAATTTAAAAGTTCTACAAATCAAGCTCCAAGAAGATATGAGACAGGAACAAAAGGCGAAGAGAAGTGGATATGGTTAAAACTTAAATTAATTGCTGATATAGGAATAGTTGGAATTCCAAATGCTGGTAAATCTTCACTCCTTACATTATTATCTAATGCTAAACCTAAAATTGCCAACTATGCGTTCACAACATTGAAACCTCAGCTTGGTCTTTTAAGAAAAAATGATATTGATATTATAATTGCCGATTTGCCTGGACTTATAGAAGGTGCTAATGAAGGTATAGGTCTTGGTCATAAATTTCTGTCCCATCTAGAACGCTGTAGAATGATCATACACATGTGTGATTGTTCTAAAGGTATAAAAGTAATAAAAAAAAATTTAAATATTATCGATGAAGAACTAAGCAAATTTGGAATAGATGACAAGAAAAGTAGAATAATTCTTTTTAATAAGATAGATTTAATTAACGAAAGACAAATAGATCTAATTAAAAAAGAAATAAAGTTTCGACAAAAACATTTTTTTGTCTCATGTTTAAATTCCAGTGGAATAGAAAATCTGATAAAACATTTATTTAATATATTCAAGAAATTTTATGACTGAAATAAAACCTAATATATTAGATGCAAAATGTATAATTATTAAAATTGGCTCATCCCTGCTTATTAAAAAAAAAATATTTAATAAAGAGAAATTAAATGAAATTATTTTAGATGTTTACGAACTAAAAAAAAAGAAAATTAAAGTTATTATTGTTGCATCGGGAGCTGTTGCACTTGGTTCTAAATATTTAAATATACAAAAAAAAAAAAAATAACCATTTCTGAAAAACAAGCACTTGCATCATGTGGCCAAAGTTTGTTAATGAAGAATTTTATAAGCTTGTTTGATAAAAAAAATATGAAGGTTTCTCAAATTCTAATTACATCAAGCGATACAGAAGATAGAGAACGTAGTCTTAATGCAAGAGATACTATATCTGTTCTCCTTGAATCAAATGTTATACCTATAATTAATGAAAACGATTCGGTATCAAACGAGGAAATTAAATTTGGTGATAATGACAGATTGGCAGCAAGGGTGGCACAAATATCAAACGCAGACTTACTAATTTTGTTAAGTGATGTTAATGGATTATATGATAAGAATCCAAAATTACATAAAGATGCCCAACTGATTAGAAGAATAAATAAAATTGATGAGAAACTTTTTGAAAAATTAAATGATGATACAAACGAATATGGTTCAGGAGGTATGTTAACAAAAGTAAAAGCTGCCCAAATCGCTTCTAATTCTGGATGTAATACAATTATTTCATCCGGTAAGATTAAAAGACCTCTTTCAAAAATTATAAAAGGAACAAATGAAAATTGTACATGGTTTATAACAAAATATTATAAAAACAAAAATTTGTTTAAAAATTGGTTAGCTGGAAGTTTAAGAATTTATGGAACCATTATGATTGATGATGGAGCATATAATGCACTTAAAAAAGGTGCGAGTCTCCTTCCATCCGGAGTAATCTCAGTAAAGGGTAAATTTAGAAGTGGAGACTTAATTGAAATAGTTACTAAAAATAAAAAAGTGGTAGCAAGGGGAATTGTTTCATATAATTTTAAAGAGATAAAATTGATTTTAGGAAAGAAATCATCACAAATAGAAAATATTTTGGGTTATATTGGTAAAGAGGAAATTATTCATAGAAATTATATGACTTTCGATAAAAATTTTAGGTAGATTATGGGATTAAAAGAAACAATAAACGAAATAGGCAAAAAAGCCAAAAAAGCATCATTTGAACTTGCTATGGTTGACGACAAGTTCAAAAGTCTCTCTCTGGTTAATGCTTCAAAAGAATTAATGAGAAACAAAAAAAACATACTTTCTGAAAATAAAAAAGATGTTTCAAGAGCATTAAAAAAAAAATTAAGTAAAGCACTTATAGACAGATTACTTTTAGACAGTGAAAGAATTGACTCAATTTGTAAAGGTATGGAAGATATTTCAAAGTTAACAAATCCAGTTGGGAAAAAACTCAGTTCTTGGAGTAGGCCAAATGGACTAAAAATTGAAAAGGTATCGGTCCCTCTAGGTGTCATTGGTGTAATTTATGAATCAAGACCAAATGTATCGGCTGATGCTGCAGCTTTATGTCTAAAATCGTCTAATGCAACTATATTAAGGGGTGGCTCAGAAAGTTTTTATTCATCAAGTATTATAATCAATTTGATCAATAAATCTTTTAGAAAATCTGGACTTCCATCCGGTACTTTACAAAACATTCCAACGACAGAAAGGGAAGCTGTTGGATATCTTTTAAAGTTGGATAAATATGTTGATGTAATTGTTCCTCGAGGTGGAAAATCATTAATAGAAAGAGTTTCAAGAGAAAGCAGAATTCATGTTATTAAACATTTAGACGGAATTTGTCATACCTATATTAATAAAAATTCAAACAAAGAGATTTCTAAAGATATAGTTGTTAATGCGAAAATGAGAAGACCTGGCATTTGTGGTGCGACAGAAACATTATTAATAGATTATGAAATAATAGAAAGTCATCTACCTCCAATTATTAATAAACTAAAAGAACTTGGTTGTGAAATAAGGGCTGATAGACCAGTTTGTAAAATGGACCCCTCATTAAAATTAGCAAATGAAAAAGATTGGTCTACAGAATACTTAGACTCTATTATATCTATAAAATCATTGAAAGGAGGAGTAAATGAGGCAATTGATCATATCAATAAATATGGTTCAAATCATACAGACGCCATAATTTCGAATGATAAAAAAGTCGTTGAGTTTTTTTTGAATAAAGTAGATAGTGGGATAGTTATGCATAACACGTCAACACAGTTTGCAGATGGAGGAGAATTTGGCATGGGTGCTGAAATAGGTATTTCTACATCTAAACTTCACGCAAGAGGCCCTGTTGGAGTATCTCAACTAACAAGCTTTAAATATAAAGTTCGAGGGAATGGTCAAATAAGACCATAGTTTTTTTGAAACATTTTCAAAGAAAAAAAAGTATTGGGCTATTAGGAGGGACTTTTGACCCAATACATAATGGACACTTAAGAATTAGTATGCTTGCTTTAACACATTTCTGTTTAGACGAAGTTTGGTGGATTATTTCGTTAGCAAATCCTTTAAAAAAAAAGCAAAAAATTACCAGTTTTGAAGAAAGAATTGAAAAAGCTAAGGCTTATCCAAAAGATAAAAAAATAATTGTGTCAGGAATTGAAAAAGAGATAAGAACCCCGTATTCTATTGATGTAATTAACCATTTAATTAAAAAAAATAAAAAAGTACAGTTTGTTTGGCTCCAAGGTGTTGATAATTTGAAAAAGATGCATGAATGGAAAAAATGGAGAGAGATTTTTTATAAACTTCCGATTGCAATTTTTGACCGTCCATTTTACTCTCTAAATATAATAAATAGTAAAAGCATTGGATTTTTTAAAAATAAAAGAACTAAAAAAGTGCATTCAAGTAATTTAAAATTATTAAGGCCACCATGTTGGATATTCCATTATGGATGGGGTTGCAGAATTTCTTCCACAATAATTAAGAATAAATTTAAATCTTAATGAGTAAATTAACCAATCCCAAAGTATTAAAATCTACGATTTTGCGATTACTTGAAGAAATGAAGGCAAAAAAAATAAAAATTCTAGATTTAAAAAAGAAGAGTTCATTTACAGATTATTTAATTATTAGCGAAGGAACTTCATCTAGACACGTAAATTCGATTGTTGGTAAAATATCTAAAGAATTAAAAAAAAATGTTATTTCAGTAGAAGGATTACCACTTGCTGATTGGGCTTTGGTTGACTTTGGAGATATTGTTTTACATGTATTTAAGCCAGAAATAAGAGAACATTATAATCTTGAAAAAATCTGGTCAGAGCATAGTCCAAATGAAAAAAAAAGTTTTGGATAGGGCATGAAATTTAAGTTGATTTGTGTAGGAAAAATACAAAGCTATTCACCATATTTAAAAATAATTGAAGAGTATAAAAAAAGATTACCCAACAAAATAGAAATAATTGAAATTAAAACTGAGAAAGTATCAAAAAATAAAAAAATTGAGTCTGAAGCGAAAAAAATAGTCAATCATTTAAAAGATACTCAAGTGGTTATTTTACTTGATTCAATTGGTAAGAAAATATCTGATAAACAATTATCCAACTTTGTTTTAGAAAAAATTAATGACGGACATAGCGAGATTTGTTTTGTAATAGGTGGTGCTTATGGACTACATTATAAAATGCTTAACAAATATGATAAATTTTCATTTGGAGAGCTTATTTGGTCGCATCAGCTTATTCGTGTAATGCTAATAGAACAAATCTATAGATCAATTTGTAAAATAAACGGACATCCGTATGAAAAATAATGTTTCTCAAAACAGGGTATTTTTATGTGTGCTTGATGGGTGGGGTGTTGCTCAGAATTATCATAATTATAGTGCAATTATTAGGGGAAATACTCCCAATTATGATCAAATGGTTGAGGAATACCCGAACACACTGCTTGTTGCTTCTGAAAACGAAGTAGGATTACCAAAAAAACAATTTGGTAATTCAGAGGTCGGCCATCTAAATATTGGTGCAGGAAGAATAGTCGATCAGGATTTAATAAGAATAAATAAATCAATCATGTCAGGAGATTTAAAAAAAAATAAAAAACTTCAAAATTTAAAAAATAATTGCAAAAGGATACACATTGTTGGTCTTGTATCTGATGGAGGTGTGCACGGACACATTGATCATTTAGTAGAAATACTAAAAATTCTAAATTCTGATTCAAATGAAATTTTTATTCATTGTATTACTGATGGAAGAGATGCTCCCCCAACGGATGGGAAAAATCATCTTAAAAACCTGACGGAAATTATCGAAAATATCAATAATGCAAGTATTTCAAGTATTTCAGGAAGATATTACTGTATGGATAGAGATAATAGATGGGATAGAACAGAGATAGCTTACAGAGCTATTGTTGAAGGAAAATGTGTGAGAGAGTATAGCAATCCGTTAAAAATGATTGAAAAAAGCTACGACGAATCTCTTACAGATGAGTTTTTACCGCCTTGTATTTCTGAAGAATATAAAGGGTTTGAAAAAAATGACGGCTTTATAATTACAAACTTTAGAGCTGACAGAGTCAGACAGTTTTTAACGGCATTATGTGATGCAGATTTTTCCATATTTGAAAGGGAAAAAAAAGTTGAACTTTCAGAACAATTGGGATTAATCCAGTATTCAAAGAGATTAGACAAAATTTTAGATTCTGTTTTTGGATCTACTCTGGTTTCGAATACCTTGGGTAAAATAATTTCTGAGCATGGATTAAATCAGTTAAGAATTGCCGAAACCGAAAAATATGCTCATGTAACATATTTTTTTAATGGAGGAGCAGAAGAAAAATATGATAGAGAAGATAGAATTGTGATTCCATCCCCTCGAGTAAAAACTTATGATTTAATACCTGAAATGTCGTGTTATAAGTTAACTGAAAAAGTTTCAACCTTAATACAAAAAAAACACTATGAATTTATACTTTTAAACTTTGCAAACCCAGACATGGTTGGTCATACTGGGAATCTTGATGCAACTATTAAAGCTGTTGAGGCAGTTGACAAATGCCTTGGTAAAATTCATAAATTATGTAACGAATTTAATTACACTTTAGTAGTGACAGCCGATCATGGAAATGCTGATTTAATGTTTGATAAAGAAAATAATTCAATATGCACAACTCACTCACTTAATCCAGTACCTTTGATTGTCTGTAAACAAGGCCTTAATTTAAATAAAGGTATCTTAGCAGATATAGCCCCAACAGTATTAGATCTTATGAAGATTAATAAGCCTCTAGATATGACTGGTCAATCAAGAATAATTAAATGAAAAGTTTTTTTTTTTTAATTGGAATAATTTTAATTTTGGGTTTTACACTAGTTAGTTCTAAAGAAAAAGAACTTACAGAGATCTTAAGATTGCAGGAAAAAATTGTTACTATCCATAATCAACTATTGGATAAGGAAGCTGAAATTAAATCTATAAATTTAAAAATCTTGATTGGAAAACAAAAGCAAGCCATTTTAAAAAAAAAAATTAAAAATAAAGAGGATATAGCAGAGAGTATCATTTTCTTAAAAAAGAACGAAATTGAGAGAAAGAGTGTAAAATTTCTTTATCCGCTTATTTTACAAAAACCCAATTTTGTTACTCAACAAATTATTAAAAATGAGACTCTCCAAATTCTCAAGAAGGACATAAATATGTTTTTCACTAATTTTACAGAGTATGAAAATGTTGAGTCAAATATACTAAAGCAAAAAAAAAAATTAAATTCTGAAAAAGAAAATTTGTTGTTATTCCAAAAAACATTAACTGGTCAAATTAAAAAGAAAAACAGTTTACAAAAGAAAAACCAAAAAAAAAATATTCAAAAATACAAAAAGAAATAAGCAAAAAAGCCAACAATATTAATGACTTAATAAATGAAACTAAGTATAAAAGATATAAAAAAGTAAATAAGAGCAAACAAAAAATACGTCTACCTGTAAACGGTAAAGTAGTTGAGGAATTTGGTGAATCAAATAATTACTTAACTAAAAATGGGATTATATTTGAACCAAGAACAAATTCATATGTAATCTCTCCAATTCAAGGTATTGTAAAATATGCTGGGAATTTTAGGAGTTATGGCAAGCTTGTGATAATTGTAAATGAAAAGGGCTACCATTGCATTTTATCAGGTATGGATGAGTTAATCACAATAACAGGTAACAAAGTATTAATTGGAGAGCCAATTGCAAAAAATAACCTAAAGAAAAGTGCTAAAACTAAAAAAAGAGTCTATTTTGAATTAAGATATAAAGGAAAGGTTATTGATCCGAAAAGAGAAGTTGAGATTTTATGAAATTACTGCATAATCAAAATATGTTTTTTAAATTGCTCAGTTTTTTAATCATTTTTCCAACTCTAGCTTTTGCAGACGAGAAAAAAGATGTCTATAAACATCTAAATCTTTTTGGTGAGGCATTTGAAAAAATAAAAAATAATTATGTAGAAGAAGTTGAGGTGAAAGATCTTATAGAGTCTGCAATTCAGGGTATGCTTAATTCTCTAGACCCACACTCAACTTTTCTCAATACTGATGATTTAAATGAATTGAAAATTCAAACCAAAGGAGAATTTGGTGGTCTGGGAATTGAAGTTACTCTAGAAAATGGTTTAGTTAAAGTTATATCTCCAATTGATGATACGCCTGCTGATAGAGCAGGAATTAAATCTGGTGATCTTATAACTCATATTGATGGAGAAGCTGTAATGGGTTTGTCTCTATCAGAAGCAGTAACATTGATGAGGGGAAAAGTAGGGTCAAAAATTAGTTTAACCATCAAAAGAAGCGATGAATCACTCAAAATTAATATAGTGAGGGCTATTATTGAGCTTAAATCAGTTAAATATAGGCTAGAAGACAATATTGGATACTTAAGAGTTTCATCTTTCAATCAAAAAGTCGATGAAGAAATTAAAAAAGCAATAAAACAAATGAAAGAAAAAAGGAAAAACGAGATTATTGGTTATGTTCTTGATCTTAGAAATAATCCTGGGGGATTATTAGATCAGGCTGTAAACGTTACTGATATTTTTCTTGCAAGGGGTGAAATTGTTTCAACAAGAGGTAGAAAAAAAAGTGATGGAAGTAGATATAATGCTGTAAAAAACGATCTTATAAATGGTCTACCTCTTGTAGTATTAATTAATCAAGGTAGTGCTTCAGCATCCGAAATCGTTGCTGGAGCACTTCAGGATCATAAAAGAGCAATTATCATGGGTACAAAATCTTTTGGAAAAGGTTCAGTTCAAACTATATTACCATCTGGTGAAAATGTCGCTATTAAATTAACAACAGCCAGATATTATACTCCATCTGGTAAGTCAATTCAAAAGACAGGAATAGATCCAGATATTTTGGTTGAACAATCTGAAGTCAAGCCAATCCAAGATACTCAGAGCAGAAAAGAATCTGATCTTAGAGGCGCTATGGAAAATGATCAAAACGATTCAAAAGAAAAAAATACTAAAAATATAAGTGAAGATCAAAATAATGAGACTGTAGATTATCAACTTACCAGAGCATTAGACTTAATTTTAGCTTTAAATATACTTAATAATCAGTCTATTGTGGAGTAGTGACTGATACTAATTACAGAAACGGTATTGGTGTCTTTTTGATAAACCAAGATAAGAAACTTTGGGTTGGTCGGCGACTTGATTCCAATAAATATTGGCAAATGCCTCAGGGTGGTATTGATGGTCCAGAAACTGAAATTGATGCAATGCTAAGAGAACTCAAGGAAGAAATAGGAACTAATAAAATAAAAATTATTGCAAAAACAAAAAAACTTTTAAAATATAAGATTCCAAAACAAATTTCGAAAAATTTATGGGATGGGGAATATGTTGGCCAAAGTCAAAGATGGTTTGCTTGTAGTTTTCAAGGAATAGATTCAGACATTAATTTGAATCTTTTTAAACCTGAATTTTCAACATGGAAATGGATAGATCCTAGAAGTGTAATTGACGTTGTAATTCCATTCAAAAAGAAAATGTACATAGAAATTCTCGACGAATTTAAGGAATATTACTTATGATCTTAATATTTAAAAGTAAAACTGATTTTCAATAGAATCTTTTTTGGTTTTTAGTTCTATTAATCTATGCTGATCATTATTCTTTTGTGCTTCGGAAATTTGTTTATTTAATTCATTATGGTCAATTTTTTCAACTTCTTCAGCGAATTCTGTAAGTAAAGTAGCCGAGTTATTTGAAAACTCAAAAATACCTTCATTAAGGTAATATCTTTTTAAAATTTTTTCATTTTTATACCCATAAACTAGTCCAGGTCTAATACTAGTAATCAGATGTGAGTGATTATCAAGTACACCAATATCACCTTCAGTACCAGGAACGATTAAGAAATCTAAATCATCTGAAAATACTATGGATTTTGGAGTGATGATATCTGTTAACATCTATTTTTCAATTTTTTTTGATTTTTCTAAAGCTTCATCAATAGTGCCAACCATGTAAAAAGCTGATTCTGGGATTTCATCATAGTCACCTTCTACAAGGCCCTTAAATCCTTTTATTGTATCTTCTAATGAAACAAAAACTCCTGGAGTTCCTGTAAATACTTCGGCTACATGGAATGGCTGAGATAGGAATCTCTGAATTTTTCTTGCTCTATCTACCACGAGTTTATCCTCTTCAGATAACTCATCCATTCCAAGAATAGCTATAATATCCTGAAGAGATTTGTACTGCTGAAGAACTTCCTGAACTTTTCTTGTAACTGAATAATGTTCATCACCAATTACTCTTGGATCCAAAACTCTTGATGTTGAATCTAAAGGATCAACAGCTGGGTAAATACCAAGTTCAGCAATTTGTCTTGAAAGTACAGTAGTAGCATCCAAATGCGCAAATGAAGAGGCTGGCGCAGGATCAGTAAGATCATCAGCTGGCACGTAGATGGCCTGAACAGAGGTGATAGAACCTTTATTGGTAGATGTGATTCTCTCTTGTAAGCCTCCCATATCCGTAGATAAAGTAGGTTGGTATCCAACTGCGGACGGAATTCTTCCAAGAAGAGCCGAAACTTCTGAACCGGCTTGAGTAAATCTAAATATGTTATCAACAAAAAGTAAAACATCTTGGCCCTCTTGGTCACGAAAATACTCGGCCATAGTCAGCCCTGTTAATGCAACTCTAGCTCTAGCTCCAGGAGGTTCATTCATCTGCCCATATACGAGAGCAGCTTTTGAATCAGGTGAATCTAATTTTATTACGCCTGATTCTATCATTTCATTATACAAGTCATTGCCTTCTCTAGTTCTTTCACCAACTCCAGCAAAAACAGAAAAACCACCATGTCCTTTTGCAATGTTATTTATTAATTCCATGATTAATACTGTTTTTCCAACACCTGCGCCTCCAAACAGACCAACCTTACCACCTTTTGAGTAAGGAGCTAATAAGTCTACAACTTTAATACCAGTTACAAGAATTTCTGATTCAGTTGATTGATCAATGAACTTTGGAGCTTCTTTATGAATAGGAGCCGAATGTTTAGTTTTAATCAAACCTCTGTCATCAACAGGCTCACCAACGACATTCATAATTCTACCAAGAACTTCAGGTCCTACTGGAACAGTAATAGGCTTTCCGGTATCTTCAACAATTTGGCCTCTGACTAACCCATCTGTTGAATCCATTGCGATAGTTCTAACAGTATTTTCTCCTAAATGTTGAGCAACCTCTAGAACAAGATTTTTTTTTTCATGCTTAATTGTCAGAGCATTTAAAATTTCAGGTAATTTGCTGTCAAACCTCACATCAACAACAGCACCTAAAATTTGTTTTACTTTTCCAATATTGCTATTCATTTTTCTCTCCTTTAAATTGCTTCAGCACCTGAAATTATTTCAATTAATTCTTTTGTAATAACTGCCTGTCTAGACCTATTATAAAATAATGTAAGATTATCAATCATATCATTTGCATTTCGTGTAGCATTGTCCATAGCTGTCATTCTGGCACCTTGTTCGCTGGCTACACTTTCTAATAGTGCAGTAAATAATTGAACTGACAGATTTTGTGGAACTACATTATTTAAAATATTTTCTTCATCCGGTTCATAATGATAATCTTGCTGGATAGAATTCTTATTTTCTAAACCATCATCATCTGCTACTAATGGTACTAAAGATTTTTCTTTTACTTCTTGATTAATAGCACTATTAAATTGAGTATAAATTAAATTACATGAGTCAAAAGTTCCTTCATCAAAATTTGATATTATTAAATCACTAATCTCCTTTGCAAGATTAAAATCAATGACCTTATTTGTTACATCAGAGAATACTTTAATAATATTTTCAGAATTTTCCCTTTTAAGCGCTTGAAAAGCTTTTTTACCTATAAAAATTATTTTTGTTTTTTTTCCTTGTGAGTGTAATTTTCTTATTTTCTCTCTAGTATACCTTACTACTGAACCATTGAAACCACCACATAAGCCTCTATCTGCAGAACATACAATCAATAGCTCCGTTATATTTTTTTCTGTTCCAAACACTAAAGATGGTCGATTAGAATTTTGGCTCGAACTTGACACTAATGTTCTAACAATATTGAACAATTTTTCTGAATATGGCCTTGCTTGCAATGCATTTTCCTGAGCTTTTCTTAGCTTCGCAGCAGCAACCATTTTCATTGCCGATGTAATCTTTTTTGTGGATTTAACACTTGAAATTCTATTTCGTAAATCTTTTAGACTTGGCATTTAAATACTTTTTTTTTTATATTTTTGAGAAATATTTGAAATAAAATTTTCAATTCTTGGTTTTAATTTATCAGAAATTGTTTGCTCTTTTTCTATTGAACCTAGTAATTCTTTTCCTTCGGTTTTTAAAGAATTTAACAGATCACTTTCAAATTTTGTTATATCTTTCAAATCAATTTCATCTAAATAACCATTTACTCCTGCAAAAATTACAATTACCTGTTGTTCAACACTTAAGGGCGAATATTGAGATTGTTTCAATATTTCAGTAAGTCTTCTTCCTCTTTCAAGAAGTTTTCTAGTTGATTGGTCAAGATCTGATGCAAATTGCGAAAAAGCTTCCATTTCTCTAAATTGCGCCAAATCCAATTTTATTGAACCAGAAACCTGCTTCATTGCTTTGATTTGAGCCGCAGAACCTACTCTACTTACAGAAAGACCAACATTAACAGCGGGTCGAATACCTTTAAAAAATAATTCAGTTTCTAAAAAAATTTGTCCATCTGTTATTGAGATTACATTAGTAGGGATATAAGCCGAAACATCTCCAGCTTGTGTTTCTATGACAGGAAGAGCAGTCAGAGAACCTCCACCTTCTTTGTCACTCATCTTTGCAGCACGCTCAAGAAGCCTTGAATGAATATAAAATACATCACCAGGATATGCTTCTCTTCCAGGAGGACGTCTAAGCAACAAAGACATTTGCCTATAAGCCACGGCTTGTTTTGATAGATCATCATAAAAAATTACACCATGCATCGAGTTATCTCTAAAAAACTCACCCATTGCACACCCCGTATAAGGTGCAAGAAACTGAAGTGGCGCTGGATCAGATGCAGTCGCGGCAACTACAATTGAATAATCAAGCGCATCGTAATCTTCAAGCGTTTTTACTATTTGTGCAACAGTTGATCTCTTTTGTCCAATTGACACATATATGCAATAAAGTTTTTTAGATTCGTCTTTTCCAGAATTTATTTTTTTTTGATTGATAATTGTATCAACTATGACTGCTGTTTTACCTGTCTGTCTATCACCAATAATTAGCTCTCTCTGCCCACGTCCGATCGGTATTAAACTATCAATCGCTTTGATGCCAGTTTGCATTGGTTCATGTACAGACTTTCTTGGCATTATACCAGGAGCTTTTATTTCAACTCTTTGTTTTTTAACATTTTTTAAAGGACCCTTTCCATCGATTGGGTCTCCAAGACCGTCTACAACTCTTCCCAAAAGACCTTTGCCAACAGGTACTTCAACAATTTGACCAGTCCTTTTTACTATATCACCTTCTTTAATTTCTCTATCATTTCCAAAAATAACAATACCAACATTATCTTCTTCAAGATTTAAGGCCATCCCTTTGATTTTACCAGGAAACTCAACCATTTCACCGGCTTTTACATTATCTAACCCATAAACTCTAGCAATACCGTCTCCAACCGTTAGAACAGTACCAACTTCTGTAACCTTGGTTTCACTATCAAACTCTGATATTTCTTTTTTGAGTATTTCTGAAATTTCTGATGCATCAATTGTCATTAAATTATTCCTTTTGGTATGTTTTTATAATTTGATAATTTTGTGGATATAGAATCGTCGATCATGTAGGAATCAATTTTTAAAATCATTCCACCAATTATGCTTTTGTCGATTGTATTATTTATTTCAACATTCTTTTTCATAGAATCAGAGACAGTTTTTTTTATTTTGTTAGAAATTTTTTCGTCAATCTTTTCCGTTGTTATTATGTCAAGTCTTACAGTATTATTTTTCTTTTTAATAATATCATTAACTTTAGAATATATCATTTCTAATGCAAACAATCTGTTATGTTTGCATAGGATACATAAAAAATTAAATAGGTTCTTTTCAATCTTTAGTTTTGAATGTAGTTTGTTTAAACAAGTCATTTTTTTATTTATAGGTATCATTGGGCTAAGTAGAAATCTTTCAAAGGATGCGCTTTTTTTCTTAAGATCTAGTAAATTCTTGTACATTTTTAGACACTTATCTTGTTCAGATGCATTTTTAAACACTTTTATTAGCGCTCGTGCATATCTAACACATATTTCATTATAATTTAGTAGAGTTGTTGACAATCTAACCTCAATAATTGAAAAATGATTTTTATCATAACATACTTTTATTTTCAATATTTGAAAATAAAAATAGTTTACAAAAAATTGTATGGGTCAACATCAACTTTTATTTTAGTTCCTTTATTAAAAATAATTTTCATTAAACGCTCTCTTATTTCTTGCTTATGAATTGAAGATTTTTCAAATTTTATTAATATTCTATATCTATATTTATTTCTTAATTTAAATATCGGAGCCGGAGTAGGGCCAAATACCCTTGATTCCAGACTTACTTTTAATAATGAAATAGTTTCATAAGCGTGCTTTTTAGCAATGCTGGGATTATTATTTTCAATAATAATTGAAATTAAATTTACAAACGGCGGTAATCTATATTTTTTTCTTTTTTTTAATTCCCATTTATAAAAATTTTCCTTTTGGTACGAAGAACACATTTCAATTATATTGCTTTCAGGATGATATGTTTGAACTAAAACTCTTCCAGCACTACTCTCTCTCCCAGATCTACCTGCAACTTGTGTAATTAATTGATAAGCCCTTTCACATGACCTAAAATCTAAGCTGTTTATTAAATTATCTATATTTATTATTCCTACTGTTTCTAGATTTGGAAAATGATGGCCCTTGGCAATAATTTGTGTACCAATAATAATTTTAATTTCTTTGTTTTGAATAGAATTAATAATTTTTTTAAGGTTATTTTTATTTTTCACGGTATCACTTGATAACAAACATATCTCTTCTCTTGGAAATAAATCACTCACTTCTTCATAGATCTTTTCAATGCCAGGACCAGCATTTGTTAAGCAGTTTTTTGATTTACACTTTGGACAAATTTCATTAAATTTTTCTAAATAATTACAATGGTGACATATTAATACATGATCTGAATTGATATGTTTATTTTTATGAAGAACTAATGCAAAATCGCAATTTGGACATGAAATAGAATAACCACATTTAGTACAAATCACTACAGGGGCATAACCCCTTTTATTCAAAAATAATAAACTTTGTTTTCCAGAATTAAAGGAAGTTTTTAAAGCCTCTTTTAGAGGATTAGAAATCCATTTATTTTTATCTAAGGCATTTTTTTTCATATCAACTATCTCAATTTCTGGTAATTTTGTATTGTTGAACCTTTTGGTAAGAGATACTTTAGTATATTTTTTGATATGGCAATTATATAAAGTTTCAATTGACGGTGTTGCAGTCGAAAGAATGATCTTACAATTACTTTTTTTTGCCAACAAAACAGCCCAATCTCTTGAGTTAATTATTACGCCATCTTCTTGTTTGTATGATGAATCATGTTCCTCGTCTAAAATAATGAGGCCAAGATTATTAAATGGTAAAAAAAGTGCTGATCTTGTTCCAACCACCAATTTCATCTCTCCTAAAGCTATATTTATCCAAATCGCAGACTTTTTTGTTGAACTTATTGAAGAATGATATATTTCAGGTTCAAAACCAAATTCATCTTTAAATTCACTAATCCATTGACTGGTAAGAATTATTTCAGGAACTAAGACTAAACATTGAAAACTTTTTTCCAATGCTTCTTGAATTATTTTAGTATATACACGAGTTTTTCCTGAACCTGTCACACCATCTAATAAAATAGTTTTAAAGGATTTTAAATTACCTATTTTAATTTCCTTAACTGCATTTTGTTGTTCCAGGTTTAAATCTTTTGAGCACATAGCTCTAATTTGTTTTCTTGCATTGGGAATACTATTTTTTAATTTGTAATAAGTACGTTTATTAAATCCAGCAAGACTTAATTTGAGTAACGAACCAAATGTATTACAACTATAATTAGAAAAAATATTTAGCGCTTCGAGAAATTCTTTTTTTAAAACTATACCAAAATAAATTTCTTCAACATACTTTATTCCTTTGAAAGGCTTTTTATCGAAGGAAAAAATAATTCCATAATATTTTTTATTTTTAAAATCTACCTTTACTAATTGACCAATCCTAATTCTTTTTATCAGAGAGTTTTTTTTTATTCTATATGAAAAAAGTTGGTTTATTCGTAGTGTTAGAAGAACTTTAACAATCATTATTATAATTTAATGTAGATTAATTTTACATTTTATACCAATATATAATATATTTCATATTAACATGATCAGATCAAAAATAACGGAAAAAAAGGTACAGGAATTTCTTGAAAAAAACCCTGATTATTTTATTAAGCATGAAAAAATCCTTAGTAAAATGAATTTTCCAAATAATTTAAAAACTAAATATGAAACAAAAAATGTAATCTCCTTCAAAGATTGGTTATTTAATTCTTTAAAACAAAACTATAGACAAGTACTTAAAAATGCTGAACATAATTTCTTTACCCAAAAAGCTGTTTTAAATTTAGTAATTGATATTGTTAGGATTAAAAGAACTGACATTTTTAAAAAATATGTAAACAATGAAATCTGTAAATCATTAAAATTAGACTGTTTCCTTCTAATATCTTCATCAAAAAGAGTTGAAGAATTTGGAGGATATTTTACAGAAAAAAAAAACCTTTCAGATATTTATAAAAAAAAGGGTGAATTAATTATGGATGCTGTAAATGAAACTCTCCCTCAAATAAAAAATGTAAAAAAAAAAATAATATCAAATGCTATTTTTTCACTAGACATTGAAATTTTTGACGAACCTTCAATTATAGTCTTTGGAAGCAAGGAAAAAATTTTTTTGCAAAACCGAGGTACAGATCTTATTTCTTTTTTCAGTAATATTTTTCAAGAAAAATTGAAACAATTCCTATAATGGGTGATATTTTAGAAAAAAATATTAAATCCTGGACTTCCTGGCTTGAATTTGAGAAAAGAGTGTCCAAAAATACAGTTATTTCTTATAAAAGTGATTTAATCTCGTTTTTAAGATTTTTAAAAGAATATGAAAATCAAAAAGTGAGTTTTGAGTCACTAAAATTTATTGACGAAAAAACCATAGTTGGGTGGTTTTATTACAGGATTAAAAAAAATATTTCACAGCGAAGTAATGCAAGGGCCTTATCTTCAATTAAAAACTTTTTTGAATATCTAAAAAAACAAAATTCTATAAAGTCTTCAAAAATTTTGGCAATTAAATCTCCCAAATTTCAAGAATCTCTTCCAAGACCTTTATCTTTTAAGCAAGTAGAGAAAATATTTTTTAACTTTACGAAAGATGGAAATAATTGGATCAGAAGAAGAAATCAATCAATTTTTTTACTTATGTGGGGATACGGTCTTCGAATAAGTGAGGTTCTAAATATTAAGTTGAAAAATATAAAGTATACCGAATTTATTTTAGTAAAAAGCAAGGGAAAAAAGGATAGGTCACTACCCATCCTTCCAGAACTTAAACAATACATTTTTAAAATGCTCAATGAGGTTCCATTTTGTATTAAAGATGAAGATTATATATTTCTAGGTAAAAGAGGTAAAAAACTTAATCCTGTTATTATTCAAAGAGAATTATCAAGAATTAGAAGGGAGCAACTTCTTCCAGAGAATACAACCCCACATTCGTTGAGACACACGTTCGCGACTCAGTTATTAGATAATAAAGTAGATTTAAGATCTATCCAAGAATTATTGGGACATAAGTCATTATCAACAACTCAAAAATATACTGCGGTTGATGTAAGTAAAATTAGAGAAACAATTGATAATTTTCACCCAAGATCAAAAAAATAACTTACGATGTTTCATATCGGAATGTTAATTTCATTTGGCCAGCAACTTTTACAATTTCAGATAGACACTGGGGTGCGTTTTCTTGTCTAACAGATATGGCGAATCGACAAAAGTATTGAGTATGCTCAGGGTATGTTATTTTCTCTGTATTCATTCTCACTATAATAGCTGAATTCTGATCTAAGGTTTTAATGATTTTGTTTAAAATACCTTTTTGATCTTCACCTGAAAGAATTATTCGATGTGTAATTTTTGAAGTTGGACCTCCTTCTGTACTGAGTTCAAAAGGTTTAACTTGGATTTTCCCTTTTTTACAAGATTCAATTTTATTTAGACCATCTTGTAAATCATCAAAATTAATGTCAGAACCTTTTTCATAAATCATAGTAAGTTCACATCCTCTTCCCAAAGTTGCAAAGGTAACACCAGAAAAGTCTCCTTCCATCTCTGTGAGATAGTTTGTAACATCTGTAATTAAATTGGGTTTATTTTCTCCTAAATAATAAATAAGGGCAATATTGTTATTCTTACTCATTTAAATCTCCATAGCTTTTATCATTGCCTCACCAATTGTCGTTATAGTATCAGCAACTATAACTCCTGCTGATTTAAGTGCTTCTTTTTTTGCATCAGCTGTTTCAGCTCCAGAATTTACGATAGCCCCAGCATGTCCAAGTTTCCTTCCTTTTGGAGCAGCAGCACCAGCAACAAAACCCGCTACAGGTTTTTTAAACTGACCTTTCCACGACTTTATAAATTCAGCACCCTCTACTTCCGGTGTTCCTCCTATTTCCCCAATCAAAACTATACCATCTGTTTCATCGTCTTTTAAAAATAGTTCTAAAGCATCAACAAAATTTGTACCATTTACAGGATCTCCTCCGATTCCAATAATTGTAGATTGACCTAACGATGAGGTTTGAACGGCTGCTTCATAGGAGAGTGTTCCTGATCTCGATACAACTCCGATTCTCCCAGGTTTACAAATGTGTCCAGGAATAATTCCAATTTTTCCAACTCCTGGAGTTAGTACCCCAGGACAATTTGGGCCTACTAACCTTGTTTTTGATCCTTTCATCTCTCGTCTAACTCTTTGCATATCGCTTGTTGGTATCCCATCAGTGATGCAAACAATCAGATCTAGTTCTGCTTCCACACCCTCCAAAATAGCATCTGCAGCAAATGGGGGAGGCACAAAAACCCCTGAAGCATTACACCCAGTTTTTTTCTTAGCCTCTGCGACAGTATTAAATACAGGAATATTCAAATGTTTCATCCCACCTTTATCAGGTGTAACCCCTCCGACAATATTAGTATTATATTCTATTGCTCTTTCTGAATGAAATGTGCCTTGAGAACCAGTAAAACCCTGACATATAATTTTAGACTCTTTAGTAATTAAAACGGCCATTAATTTTTCTTAACTAGTTCAACAATTTCTTTAGCAGCTTGTTCCATAGTTGGAACTGGTGTAATTGGAAAGCCAGAGTTTTTCAAAATATCCATACCCATTTCAACATTTGTACCCTCAAGTCTTACAACTAATGGCTTATCAAGTCCTACCTCTTTAGATGCATCAACAAGACCTTGAGCAATATCATTACATCTCATCATACCTCCAAATATATTTATTAATATACCTTTTACGTCGCTATCCCTATATATCAGTTTAAATGCAGCTGCAACTCTTTGAGGTGTTGCAGCACCAGCAACGTCCATAAAATTTGCTGCTTCCCCCCCATAAAACTTAATTATATCCATCGTGGCCATAGAAAGACCAGCACCATTAACCATTAAGCCTATGTTTCCATCAAGCTTAACATAGTTGAGATCATGCCTAGCAGCTTCTAGTTCAAGTGGATCATATTCGTTCTCATCCTTCATATCTGCAATTTGTCTTTGGCGGTACAAAGCATTGTCATCGAATGAGGCTTTGCAATCAAGTGCAACAACCTCACCTTCTTTGGTAACTGCTAGAGGGTTAATTTCAATCATGGCTGCATCTAATTTTTCAAATGCATTGTATATACCTATAAGATTTTTTTGAGCTTTTTTAGCGACTGCGCCTTTTAGACCTAGTTCATAGGATATTGTTCTTGCATGGTGATTTAATAATTTATTTCCTGGAGATAATTTTACCTTAAAAATACTATCAGGATCATCTTCTGCGACCTTCTCAATATCCATACCACCTTTTTTAGAAGTAATGATTGTATTACCTCCAGTTTCTCTATCAACCAATACACAAAAATATAGTTCAGTTTGAATGTTATGGGCCTTCTCTATATATACCCTTGTTACTGTTTTTTGCTTATCACCTGTTTGTGGTGTTTTTAATTTCATGCCTATCATCTTTTCAACAGTTTCAACAACTTCCTCCTGACCAGTACACTTTTTTATTCCTCCAGATTTACCTCTTCCGCCTGCATGAACTTGGGCCTTAACCATGACTTCTTCTTCATTCAGCCAAGATGTTACGGTTACCGCCTCATGTGGTTGATATATTATTTCTCCTGCAGGGATATTAACACCAAACTTTGCTAGTAGTTGTTTTGCTTGATATTCATGAATGTCCATATTTATATCTGTAAATAGAAATTAAAGAAGATTGATAGTTAAAAATTACTTTTAATCAACAGTTTTTGACATAAATTTGTTAAAATGTCTACTGATTTTACTGATTTTTTAAATTGATTTTTTTCTTCGGTACTGAACTCAACTTTGACAACTTTCTCAATTCCTTTATTACCTATTACAACTGGAACTCCTACAAAAAGATTCTTAACACCATATTCTCCTGTAAGATACGTTGAACAAGGAACTAATTTTTTCTTATTTCTCAAAAAAGACTCAACTATCTCACATGCACTTATAGCAGGTGCATAGAATGCCGATCCAGTTTTTAACAATGATACTACTTCTCCTCCCCCATTTCTTGTTCTTTCGATTATGTCATCAACAATTTTTCTTTTAACATTATTTTGTTTTAAATATTCTAGAATAGGAATACCACTAATTTTTGTATAATTCAAAAGTGGTACCATAGTATCGCCATGTCCTCCTAAGACCATTGTTTGAATATCTTCCTGAGATACATTCAAAGCTTTTGATAAAAAAAATTTAAATCTTGCTGAATCAAGTATTCCAGCCATACCTACAATCATATTTTTTTTTATTCCACTGATTTTTTTTAGAACCCATGCCATAGCATCGAGAGGGTTTGTAACGCAAACAATGAACGAATTAGGACTGTAAATTTTAATAGCTTGTCCGATATTTTTCATAATTTCAAGATTGGTAGAAATTAAATCATCTCTGCTCATTCCTGGTTTTCTAGAAATTCCAGCTGTAACTACTATTACATCACTGTTTTTAATTTTTGATAAGGAGCTTCCACCAGAAATAGAATAAATAAAGTTTCTCACAGCACCACTCTGTCCGAGATCTAATGCCTTTCCTTTAGCCAGACCATCAACAACATCAACTAAAACGACATCTCCTAATGATTTTGAAGCTATCAAGGAAGCTAACTCCCCTCCTATATTCCCAGCGCCGATCAAACTAATTTTTGACAATTAATTCCCCTTTATAATAAATGATATATCAATTTAAAAAGAAATTGAATCTTTTTAAATTATATCTAGACCTATATCTACCAATTTTTTGTTATTTGTAATAGATCCAACCGAGATATAATCAGCTCCTAATTGAGAATAATTCTTGATATTTTTAAAATTAATACCCCCACTAATTTCAAAAATTACATTTTTTTTTTTTTTCAAATTTATACACTTTTTTATTTCGCTTACTTTCATGTTATCTAAGAGAAAATGTTTGCAACCCAATTCCACTAACGTCTTTGTTTGCTCAAAAGTATCGCACTCAATTTGATATGCCTTAATATTTTTTTTTTTAATAATTTTCATGATTTTTTCTAACCCTTCAGACAAAATTAGATGATTATCTTTAATTAGAATTTTTTGTTTAAGGTTTAATCTGTGATTTATTGCCCCTCCAATCGAAGTAGCATATTTTTCAAGCAATCTTAATCCTATCGAGGTTTTTCGTGTATCCATGAGCTTTGTTTTGGTATCTCCCATTAGTTTAATTAAATCTGATGTTGTAGTAGATATTGAACTTAAGTGTTGTAAGAAATTAAGTAATGTTCTTTCCAAAGACAGAATTTTTCTACAATTACCTGAAATTTCTGCAATTCTTTGATTTTTACTTATTTCTTCACCGTCTTTAAAAAAATTTTGAATTTTAATTTTTGGATAATATTCTTTGAGATAATCTTCCAAAAATTTTATACCGCAGAGTTTTATTGGTTCTCTTGCAACAAAAGAAAAGTTAGCATTTTTTTTTCTACTAATGAATGTTGTTGATGTGACATCACCATTAAATGAGTTACCTCCTAAGTCAAATTTCAGTTCAGTTTCAAGAAGTTTTAAAGCGACCTTTGAAATATTAAAAACATCTTTCATATCACAATTTAACTAACTCATCTCAAGCATTTTTATGAGAGGTTTCTTTGCACTTCTCATTAAAACTGAGTTCATATCGATGCTTGGGGTATTATTTTCTAAACAGTGATAAAGTTTTTCCATAGTATTTAGCTCCATAAATGGACAGTTTGAGCAGGAACAGCTACCATCATTTCCTGGCGCAATAATAAACTCTTTTTGAGGTGCTCTTTTTTTCATTTGATGAATGATATGGGGTTCTGTAGCTACAATAAAACTGTTGGAGCCACTATTTTCCGTATACCTAAGTAGCGATGATGTAGACCCAATATGTTCAGCATGTCGAAGAATTTCTTCAGGACATTCAGGATGAGCTATAAGCTCAGATTTAGGATTTCTAATTTTAAGTTTTACTATTTCTTTTTCAGAAAAGGTTTCGTGAACAATACAAGATCCTCTCCATAAAAGCATATTTCTCCCAGTTATTTTATTAAGATAACTGCCTAAATGCTGATCCGGCGCAAAAATGATATTTTCATTTTTTGGTAATTGATTAATAATTTTTTTGGCATTTGATGATGTAACAATAATATCCGATAAAGCTTTTATTTCTGCAGAACAGTTTATATATGAAATTATCAAGTGGTTGGGATTTTCCTCTTTAAATTTTTTAAATGAGTGAGAAGGACATGATTGTTCTAATGAACATCCAGCATTTAAATCTGGAATAATTACATTTTTCATTGGATTAAGAATTTTTGCTACTTCAGCCATAAATTTTACCCCACAAAAAACAATTGTATCACAACTTGTATTTGCTGCCTTTCTTGATAAATCAAGTGAGTCACCGACATAGTCAGCTATGTCTTGAATATCTTCATCCTGATAATAGTGTGCGAGAATTACTGCATTTCTTTTTTTTTTAAATTTAAAATTTTATCTTCAATATTCATAACTAACTAATAACATTAAATTCACAGATTTTTAAAAAACTTTGAAACATAAATTTTAGACCCCATTTCAATTAATCTTGAGTATGTTCTTTGATATTCAAATTTTTTTGTATTTGCTTTAAATATTTTATCTATCCCATAATTTGATGATATTGATAAAAATTTTTTTTTTTCATAGATATGGTCAATTAAAGTTATAAATCTAGCAATTAAATCTTTTTTTTCTTCATTTAATATGGGAATATCTCTTATTATGATATAATTAAATTTTTTTACAATTTCTTTATATTCCATAACGCCAAAATTAGCCCCGCAAATTTTCCTAAAAGAACTGTCAATAATCTTCTTTGAATTATTAGATTTGAAAGTAAGACATGAGTTTTTCAAGACTTTATTAGAAGTTAGTTTACTTATGCAAATTTTTTTAACCAGTGAATCTTGTTGTTTGTAATTACTTCTTGGATTTGAAAAATAGAAAAAGTCTCCCATCTCATTCATCAATCGATAATCTGTTAAAGATTTAAACTGAATTACATGAAAGTTACTAATGAGATAATTCTTTAAATTTGTAACAAATTTTTTGCTAATTACACTTCTGTAAAGATTCTTAGGACTCCTATTACTAGTAAAAATTACAAATATTTTTTTTTTTTTCGACTCAATTAAAAAATTAAATAAGAGTATTGCATCAGCTAGATTGTTGATCTGTAATTCATCAACTATAACAACTTTGTTTTTAAATAATTTATTTATAATAGTTGTCTTGTTTTTTAGAGATTTAGTTTGTTGTAAAATTGTTATAAAATCATTGAAATGAAATATTGATAGTTTTTTTCTTAAAACTTTTGAGATAGCTTCCATTAAAACTGACTTACCAACACCAACTGATCCATGAATATAAATTCCAGAGGTTTTAAAAAACAATGATTTTACTATGTTAATTTTAGAATATACGTCTAAAAGTTGTTGGTTAATGACACTTAATGCATTTCGTTGTTCCGAATTTGGTTTAATAAGATATGTTTCTTCTAAGTAATTAAATACTTTTGATTTAAAATTTTTCAAATTTAGTTTGTAATTTGCATTTTCTTGATGGATGAAATTGCTTTGGCTGGATTAAGATTTTTTGGGCAAGTCTTAGTGCAATTCATAATTGTATGACATCTATAGAGTTTAAATGCATCATTAAGCATTTCTAAACGTTTTTTTTTGTCTCTATCTCTACTATCAACAATAAATCGGTATGCTTGAAGAAGGATAGCAGGACCTAAAAATTTTTCACTATTCCACCAGTAGCTTGGACATGAAGTTGAACAACATGCGCATAGTACGCATTCATAAAGTCCATCTAGTTTTTTCCTATCTTCTGGGGATTGTAAAATTTCTTTCTTTGAATTTTTTTGTTTAGGTCTAAGCCAAGGTTTAATTGATTTGTATTGTTTATAGAAATCGCTGAGATCAGGAATTAAATCCTTAATAACCCTCATATGTGGTAAGGGGAAAATTTTTAAAGCTTTACCCTTTATTGGCTGGAGACAGGCTAAGGTATTTACGCCATTTACATTCATTGAACAGGAGCCACATATTCCTTCGCGACATGATCTCCTAAAGGTTATAGTAGGATCAATATTATTTTTAATATAGTTTAAAGCGTCTAATACCATTGGACCTAAATTCTTAATATTTATCCAAAAAGTATCTATACTTGGGTTTTTACCTGAATCTCGATTCCACCTGTATACATCTATTTTAATTTGTTTATTTTCATCACCTTTTTCCCTGAAGGTTTTACCCTGTTCAACAATTGAGTTCTTCGGAAGTGTTAATTCTACCATAACAATTAAAACGTTTTATTAAAATTTTTACAAGTACATAAACAGTAATTATAACTGATTCTGACATTAATATCTATATATATAGATACTGATTTGATATAACATATCAATAGTGAATTGTTTTTTTTTAATAAACTCTCGCCTTTGGAGCGATAGTTTTCACTTCATCATTATTAGTTTTAAGTTGTACTTTTTTAAATTCATGAGTAGTTTTTGAGTCTTTGTTAACCCAAACTAGTGTATGTTTTAACCACTCGTTATCATTCCTGCTTTTGTAGTCTGATCGAGAATGGGCACCTCTACTCTCTTTCCTAATTATTGCAGACTCCATACTTGCAATTGATTGTAAAAGTAAATTTTTTAATTCTAAAGCCTCTACAACTTCAGTATTCCAAACTAATGAATTGTCGTGGATTCGAATAGATTTTGTCTGTTCGAAAAGTTCCTGAAGAATTTTTTTTCCTTTTTTTAGAGAATCCTCTTGTCTGTAAACTGCACAGTATTTTTGCATAGTATGTTGCATTTCAGTTCTAATTTTAGCAACATTACAATCACCTTTAGAGTTTTTTACTTCCATAAATTCATCAATGATTTTATCTAGCTCATATTTTGCAATAGTTTTATTTTTTTTCTTACTAGATAATAACTCACCACATCTTTTGGCCGACGATCTACCGAAAACTACAAGATCAAGTAATGAGTTGGAACCAAGTCTATTTGCTCCATGCACAGAAACACATGCGGCCTCTCCTATGGACATCAATCCGTCTACGATAATTTCTTTTTTTGCATCTTTAGTAATAACTTCTCCAAAAACATTAGTCGGAATCCCCCCCATGTTATAGTGAACTGTTGGTTGAACGGGGATTGGTTCTTTTCTAACGTCAACTCCAGCAAATATTTTTGCAGATTCAGTTATTCCAGGAAGTTTTTCTTCTAGAATTTTATTTTCTAAATGACTCAAATTAAGATGTATATGGTCTTTTTTTACTCCGCATCCTCTTCCCTCAAGTATTTCCGTAGTCATGGACCTGGAAACAACATCTCTACTCGCCAAGTCTTTGGCATTAGGAGCGTATTTCTCCATGAATCTCTCACCCAAATTATTTGTTAAAAATCCACCTTCTCCTCTAGCACCTTCGGTTATTAATACCCCTGCACCATAAATTCCAGTAGGATGAAACTGTGTAAATTCCATATCTTGTAACGGCAAACCGGCTCTTAAAACCATGGCTCCCCCATCACCTGTACAGGTATGCGCTGAAGTACATGAAAAATATGCTCTTCCATATCCTCCTGTTGCAAGTATAGTCATTTTGGCATTAAAACAGTAAAGTTTTCCATCGTGAAGATTCCAAGTAAGAACCCCTTTACATTCATTATTTTCGCCCATAATTAAGTCAATAACATAATATTCAACAAAAAATTCTGCATTATACGATAACGATTGTTGATATAGTGCATGTAGCATTGCGTGCCCGGTTCTATCTGCGGCTGCACAAGTTCTTTGAGCAATGCCTTCTCCAAAGTTAGTTGTCATACCTCCAAATGGTCTCTGGTATATTTTTCCATCTTCAGTTCTTGAAAAAGGAACACCATAATGTTCTAGTTCAATAACGGCGTCCGGGGCTTCTTTGCACATAAAAGCAATGGCATCTTGATCACCAAGCCAATCAGATCCTTTAACTGTGTCATACATGTGCCATTTCCAGTCGTCTTCCCCCATATTTCCAAGAGCAGCACTAATACCACCTTGTGCGGCAACTGTATGACTTCTTGTGGGAAATACTTTTGTTAAACAAGCCGTTTTTAAATTTTGTGAGGCACAACCCATGGTTGATCTTAATCCAGACCCCCCCGCACCTATGACAATTACATCAAACTCTAAAGTTTCAATTTTTAAAGACATAATAATAAATATTGTTTTTTTTAAATAAAATACAAACTAATTCCTACAAAACTCCAAAAGAGTATAATAAATAAATTTTTTCCCAACAGGACAATATTTTTTATTTTATTTTCATGAATGTAATCATGTATTATTACAGATATTCCAAGAGAAGCATGAAGACCTAATGAAAAAAAAAGTATAAAAAGAATTAATTTGTTAAAATTTTGTTCTAACCAAAGTTGTGTGAGTGAATGATCTAGTAGGTTTGAAGCATTTAATGAAAAAAAAATGTATACAATAATCGCTAAATTTAAAACTGCAGACGCTCTCTGAAGAATCCACAAAACTTTTTCTGAAGGTAAATTCAAGTTCATAATATTGTAAGACCAAAAATAATTGTGACCATAGAAGTTAGGAATAAAATTATGATACCCCATAACCCTGAAACTTTGATTTCAACACCTATGCCAAAGTCCCAGAAAATATGTCGTATACCATTTAGCATATGGTATGAAAATCCAAAACAAATCATAATTAAAAAAAATTTACAAATTTTATGTGATAAAAAGTTGATTAATGATAAGTATGCAAATTCACCAATCAATAAACAACTTAACCAAACCATAATTAGGGGCAAAAGTAATACTAGGAAAAATCCTGATATTCTATGTGAGATAGAGAGAACAGAAGTTAATTGTGGCCTATATATTTGTAAATGTGGTGAGATTGGAAGATTGGTTTTTTTCATATTCTTTTTGGTATAAAAACTGAATAGTTCAAGTCTAAAACTATATTTTCTGTTAATGACTTTTCATCAGGAAAGGTAATTTTGTTGCAGTTCTTAGAAGCTAAAGTTCTTATACGCATTATGCCAACATCATTATTATAATTTTCTTTTTCAAGAATTTTTGACCAGGCATAAATTGTGTCACCACTAAATGTTGGAGAGGAATGTTTTCCTGAGTGAATTGCTGCTAATTTAATAGTATTACTTAATCCATTACAACTAATTGCCCTAGCTAATGAAATTATATATCCCCCGTAAATAATTCTTTTTCCAAATCTTCCATCTTTTTCTACATGTTGGTTAAAGTGAACTCTTGCATTATTTTGATATAATCTTGTTGCCATTTGATGCTCCGATTCTTCAATTGTTTGTCCGTCTAGATGATCAATTTCTTCTCCAACATCATAGTCTTCAAATAAATTTTCACTTCCTGTAAATGAGGTATTCCATTTTTTTAAATTAATATTTTCAAAAAATTTCATGTCTTTTTTTTCAACTTTTGATGGCATTTCTGGAATTGTTTTATCATCTAAATGCTCGTCAAGGTTCTTTTTTCTCATCATTAACCATCTGTAATAAGATAATATTAACTCCCCTTTTTGATTTCTGCCCTCAGAATGAACATAAACAGTTCCAGTTTTGCCATTAGAATTTTCTTTTAAACCAACAATTTTAGAAGTTGAATTGATAGTGTCTCCAATATACACAGGATTAAGAAATCTCACATCAGCATAACCCAAATTTGCAATTGCATTTAGTGAAAGGTCTGGAACCGTTCTACCAAAAACTAAATGAAAGACTAATATGTCATCAACAAGAGTTCCTTTAAAACCTAAGTCTCTTGAAAATTCTTGTGAATAATTTATTGCAAACCTACTTCCGGTTGTAGCTAAATATAATGAAACATCACCAGAAGTAACTGTTCTAGGAACACTGTGTCTAATAGTTTCCCCAAGTACATAATCTTCGAAAAATCTACTTCTAAAATTCTTACTCATTTGAGATACTTAATTAATTCTTCAGCAATTTGAACACTATTTAATGCAGCACCTTTTCTTAAGTTATCGGCTGCAATCCATAGAGATACACCATATTTAACTGTACTATCACTTCTAACTCTACTTACGAAAACTTCATCTTCTCCTGTGGTTTCGTCTGGCGTTACATAACCTCCATCAATTCTAGAATCTACTACACTCACACCAGGTGCATTACTTAGAACTTCTCTCAATTCTTCTGGTGTAACTTGTTTTTTTGTTTCAATATTTACTGACTCTGCATGTCCTATAAAAACAGGAACTCTAACGCAAGTAGCTGATAATTTAATTTTTGAATCAAGTATTTTTTTTGTTTCCTCAGACATTTTTTTTTCTTCTTTTGTGTAACCGTCTTCAAGAAATTTATCAATATGAGGTATCAAATTAAAAGCTATTCTTTTTGTAAATATTTTACTTTTCAAATGCTTATTTTTGTAAACATCAAGAGTTTGATTGAATAGTTCGTCCATTGCTTTTTTACCAGCTCCTGATGTAGATTGGTATGTTGAAACTACAACTCGTTTTATTGAAAAAGCATCATGAATTGGTTTGAGAACAGTTACAAGTTGAATTGTAGAGCAGTTTGGGTTGGCAATAATTTTCTTTTTTTTAAATTTTGGAATTTCTTTTGAATTAACTTCTTGGACAATTAATGGAATATCTTTTTCCATTCTAAAATAAGATGTGTTATCAATAACAACTGCGCCTGCCTTAGTCGCTTTTGGTACGTAAACTTTAGAAATTTCTGAACCTGGTGAAGAAATAACTATATCTGTATTTTTAAAGTCAAATTTTTCCAAATTTTGAGCTGTAATTGTTTTGTCATTTCCATAAGTAATTTTTTTTCCTTCAGAATTTTTAGATGCCAAAGCAAATATTTCATTTACAGGAAAGTTTCTTTCATCAATAATATTGAGAACTTCCCTTCCAACGTTTCCAGTTGCACCCAAAATTGCTAAGTTATATTTTTTCATTTTACTCTTTCCAGTTCTGAAATTAAAAGGTCTCCAATTTCTTGTGTTCCTAAGATTTTATCACTCTTGTCAGCAATGTCTCTACTTCTAAAACCTTTTTTTAAGATATTATCAATTGTATTTTTTATCAGATTATTCATTTCAGGCAAATCAAAACTATAATCCATCATCATTCCAACACTCAAAAACATCGCTATTGGATTAGCTATATTTTTTCCTGCAATATCTGGAGCTGATCCATGCACAGGTTCATAAAGAGCTAACCTTTTATTATCTTTCATCTCACCTAGAGATGCAGATGGAAGCATTCCAAGTGAACCAGTCAGCATGGATGCGCAATCTGATAGAATATCACCAAACATATTAGTTGTAACAATTACATCAAACTGTTTGGGGTTTCTGACTAGTTGCATCGCAGCGTTATCAACATACATATGAGACAACTCTACTTCTGGATACTTTTTTGAGGTTTGAATTACTACATCTCTCCACAAAATGGTTGATTCTAAAACGTTTGCTTTATCAACCGAGCATAATTTCCCAGATCGCTTTTTTGCTGTTTCAAAGGCAACTATTGCAATTCTCTTAATTTCTTCTGTGGTGTATGATAGTGTATTAAATCCCCTTTTTGAATCATTAGAAATATCTACAATACCTCTTGGCTCTCCAAAATATATCCCACTTGTGAGTTCACGAAGAATCATAAGGTCAAGTGAATCTATAATTTCAGGTTTTAGTGTAGAAGAATTTATTAAAGAATTAAAAACGATTGCAGGTCTGAAATTTGCGAACAAATCCATTTCTTTTCTAATTTTAAGCAATCCTCGCTCAGGCCTTATTTCAAAATTAAGGCTGTCCCATTTTTCCCCTCCGACTGCACCAAGCAAAACTGCATCAACTTTCTTTGCGATTTGTATTATTTCCTCAGTTATTGGTTCCCCATATTTATCAATAGATGCACCACCTATTAAACCTCTGATGATTTTAAAATTTGTACTTGTATATTCTGTTATCCAATCAATCAGTTTTACAGCTTGTTCAGATATTTCTTTACCAATGCCATCGCCAGGTAGAAGTAAAATTTCATAATCTTTTTGCTTCATTCGTTTATCCAAGGCGTTTTATCACTAGTTTTAATCTCATATTCATCAATTTTACTGGATTTTTTTAAAGTAAGACCAATGT
>MDTE01013303.1_pt1 | contig 63987 bp, 58 predicted proteins | sample 811231 | NCBI WGS metagenome assembly MDTE01 (sample SAMN05326651, study PRJNA326480) | marine metagenome | isolation source: seawater | place: Indian Ocean: Red Sea | collected 2010
GAAGGTACCACGGCAGGTACGACAGAAGACCCGGGTAATTCGGGTAACTGAGGAATCTTCAGTGGTATTAGTTGGCGCTAAGGGCCTCCCTAGTGGGGTCTACTGCGCCATCTGTTTGGCGGATGACTAATTCTCTAATCGCTGGACTTGATCAGACTCAGCTCCTTGCACTCTATCATTCCCTTGTACTCACGCGAGCAGCTGAAGAACGACTAGAGGTCTTACAAAAGCAGGGCTATGTGACCGGGGGAGTGTATCGATCACTCGGACAGGAAGCTGGTGCCGCCGGTGCTGCTTTTGCCCTCAATCGTCAAACAGATGGGACGGGTGATTTTCTCGCGCCGACCGTACGAGCTGCTGGAGCTTTATTTCTATTCGGCGGAGAATTAGTCGACTTCTTTCGTCAGTATATGGGGCGGGTGACTGGTCCAACCAGGGGCAAAGAGGCCAACGTGCATTGGGTTGATTTGCAGAAGGGAATCATCGGTCCGGTCTCACCACTTGGAACCATGGTAGAGATCATGGCTGGAATTACACTCTCTTTTAGGGTTAGGGGTGAGTCCCGTGTGGGTATGGTCTTCTACGGAGATGGTGCATCCTCTACGGGTGCCTGGCATGAAGGTCTTAATTTTTCGGCAGTTCAGCGTTGTCCGTTGATTTTGATGGTTGAAGCTAACCAGTGGGCATTTTCAACAGCTACAAATAAGAATACCCGAGTCCACAGTTTTACCGAGAAAGCAGCTGGTTATGGGATTGGTTCAGAATCTGTGGATGGGACTGATATCGTAGCGGTATTTGAAGCTGTTAGCCGGGCGGCAAAGCGCGCAAGATCCGGCGGAGGTACTCAGATGGTAGAACTGAGGTATTACAGACGTCTTGGCCATGCGCAGCATGATTCTCAGGATTATGTCGATCCGGACGAGCTTGCCATGTGGGAGGATCGCGATCCCATTGATTTGTTCGAGCACAGAATTTTAGAAGAAAATTGGGCGACAGAATCAGTCCTCCATAAGATTAGAAGACGCGCAGAAGAGGAGTGCAGGTTAGCAGCAGAGCAGGCGGTCCAGGAACCAGTTCCGGATGGCCGTGAAGCTGTGAAAGGTATTTATACAGATACCATAATCCAGCACCCGTGGACGCGGGCGGATGGGCCCAATAGAAGCCATAGCAATGAACTAAACAGATGAACCATCCTGCTCCTGAGCATCTCAAGAAGACAGAACGTGGAAAGCCTGTCACCCTACTGGAAGCAGTCAGTGAGGGATTGTTTGAAGAGATGGTGCGGGATCATAGCGTGTTCTTGATGGGAGAAGACATCGGCGTCTACGGAGGCGCGTTCAAGGTTACTCGTGGCTTTCTTGATTATTTCGGAGATCTCCGTGTAATAGACACTCCTATCGCAGAAGGCGGGTTCACTGGGGCCGCAGCTGGAGCTGCTCACATGGGTTTGCGGCCCGTTGTAGAGATGCAGTTTATGGATTTCATCTCACCTGCGTATGATGTGCTCACGAACTATATCGCTACCTCACTCTACAGGGGTGCTGGCCCTATGCCGATCGTGGTACGAGGGCCAGTCGGTGGGGGTAATAGGGGTGGGCCTTTCCATTCTCAAAATGTGGAGATGGCGTTCTTTCACACCCCAGGGTTCAAAATCGTCTATCCGAGTACAGCTTACGATGCTAAGGGTCTCATAAAGGCTGCGATTCGAGATGACAATCCAGTCATCTTTGAAGAACACAAAGCGCTATATCGCGCGCCGACTCTTAGGGAAGTACTGCCAGATGAAGATTACGTTGTAGAACTTGGTAAAGCTCGCACGGTCAGGAAGGGCTCTGATCTTAGTGTTGTCACATATGGTGCCATGGTTCACAAGTCCGTTGAGGCTGCAGAAAAGCTCGAGCAAGAGGATGGATTAGGAGCAGAGATTATAGATCTTAGAACGCTCTTACCTCTTGATGAAGATGCCATTGTAGAGAGTTTAAAACGCACGGGAAGGGTTCTTATTGTGCATGAGGATACACGTACGGGTGGGATAGCAGGTGAGATTGCGATCCGCTTGAACGAGAGAGCATTTGAGTGGCTTGATGCACCGATTCTCAGAGTAACTGCAATCGATTCTCCGGTTCCATATGCTGGCTCCTTAGAAGATTATTTCCTGCCTCAAGTTGAGGATATCGTCACTGCTGGGAGATATCTTGCTGCGTACTGAGCATGCCGCGAGGTTTCGCGTACATCCTCCCTCCACACTGGAGTAGCCTAGCGTGGCTCGCATAGAAGTTCCTATGCCTCAGATGGGCGAGTCGATCGCCGAAGGGACTGTCTCTAAATGGCTGAAGCAGGCTGGTGATACAGTCGAGCGCGATGAGCCAATCTTGGAGATTTCTACTGACAAGGTGGATGCGGAAATCCCAGCACCTTCGGCGGGCATACTGGTTGAGGTAGTGGTGGACGAAGGGCAGACGGTCGAGGTCGGTACAGTTGTGGCTCTGATTGATCCAGAAGGTATAGCATCAATTAACACGAAACCGGAAGAAACTCAGGAGCCAAATCTGCCGAGTGGTCCTGAAGAAGTACCAGAGCTAACGGATCCAGCAACACCATCTCTGGTAGCGACCCAGACCTCAGATATGGGCCAGAGCGCGGAAGAGCGGTTGCGGTCGCGTTCTACCCCGGTCGTGCGCAAGATCGCGGCGGAACATGGGATTGATCTTGCCGATGTCGTAGGCAGTGGGCATGCAGGAAGGGTCACTAAGCAGGACATTGTGGCATTTATGGAATCCTCTGATGTCACGGACTCAAGTGCCTCCAGAATGTCTGCGGCGCCAGCGAGAGAGGACATCTCGATCGAATCAGAGACATCAAGCTTTTGGGATTTCTTCTACAAAGAAGTCCAGCATCCAGAGTATCCGGTGCGACCAGCTGATCAGGTTGAGGGGATGGACAAAATGCGGCGACTCACTGCAGAGCATATGGTTGTTGCAAAACGTGTAGCCCCTCATGTGCATTCTTTTATTGAAATTGATTTTTCGGTAATTGATCGGATACGCACCTTGAGTCGCAGTCGGTGGGAAGCACAAAATGCTAGAGTGAGTTATACAGCCTTCGTAGCGTGGGCTGTATCACGTGTACTCCGGGATTTCCCTATGGTGAACTCAGCTGTTTCAGGAAATAATGTCATCTACAGAGGAAATGTGAATCTAGGTATGGCAGTAGATTTGGATCCGGGCCTCATAGTACCCGTGGTTCATGACGCCGATCATCTTGGTCTCGTTGGTATTGGAAATAAGATTGTGGATCTAGCGGGACGTGCGAGAGCGCGGAAACTCATGCCGGATGAGATTCAGGGAGCCACTTTTACCATCACAAATCCGGGTGTTTTGGGGACGGTTGTCGGGTTACCGGTAATTCCTAAGGGAACCTCTGCAATCCTAGGAATAGGCTCTATTGAGAAGCGTGTAGCTGTCGTGACAGACCAGCAAACTGAGACGGACGTTGTAGCCATCCGGAAGCGATCACTTTTCTCTCTTGGCTACGATCACCGGATAGTTGATGGGGCAGATGCTGCCAGATTTCTTTCAGCTCTTAAGGAGATATTGGAGAGCTTTCCTGAAGACGCATGAACGCCCCAGGCAGGTCTCTTACTGTTCGCGAGCTAGGTGTCATAGACTATTCGGAGGCGTTAGAGCTACAGGCTCGCCTAATTAGTCAGAGGCGGGAAGCGCTTATACCCGACACGATCTTGCTTCTGGAACATCCGCACGTCATTACGCTCGGCTCAAGCTCTAATTATGAGCACGTATTACTTGATGAGAGCGAACTTGAGAAAAGGGGAATTAAGCTTTTTGAGGTTGGGCGTGGAGGTGACGTGACATATCACGGTCCCGGGCAACTGGTGGTCTATCCTATTATGGACCTTAAGCCGGATAGAAAGGACTTGCATCGATATCTACGGGACCTTGAGGATGTGTTGATTAAGGTCGCGTGTTCATTCGGGGTTCAGGCAAATCGAGATCCGAGTGGAACAGGTGTCTTTACAGAACTTGGTAAGCTTGGGGCTATCGGTGTTAGGGTCTCGTCCGGTTGGATTACCTCTCACGGTATTGCACTCAATGTTTCAACTAAGCTTGATTTCTTCGAGACTATTATTCCGTGCGGCATCCGTGATCGTGGGGTCAGCTCGCTTGAAAGGGAGCTAGAGGGTCCCGTTTGTATGGCTGAGGTGAAAGAATGCATGATAGAGAGCTTCGGACAGGTATTTTCTTCATAAATTCCTGTAGTTAACACAACAAAAAAACCATAGATACTACACGCGCTGTGCTGGGTGTAGGGAACGAATATTCTCGAATATCAAAATCAAAAGTGGTTGTCACTTAGGAAGTTACGTCGACTAAATCATATGTTTACTAGTCGACCCGAATATAGATCGAATAAACATTTGATGGTAACGGTAAACCATTGTGCAACAATGATTTATAGCGTCACTAGAAAAAACACACTTGTTTATTGACCTGGTCCTTGCGCTCTCCTCTCATAGCCCGTAAATCACTCGTGCGTTTCAGATGCGGCTCATTAGAGACGATGGCGTTGGTCATCCCTTTGATGAATCTGAAAGGTGGGTTACCGGGCGTGACGGCGCAGCGGTAACACGGGTGAATCAGAACTTGGAAAGCTGATAAGCCAGGTGAGGGAGGTCGTTGGCCCTCATCGAAAGCCCTAAAAGAGCTCAAGGGCGCTCTCGGTCGCGAACCGCGCGACAACGCGGGAGTTGAAGGGAGAGAGGCCTAGCCGCCCACACGAGGGCGGAACCAAGCAAAGGCCAGGATCCCACCAACGCAGTAGGAGAACGGCGGTCACAGCGTGAAGTGGCAACCGAGTTCCTCAAGAAGAAGCGGCCCGGTCGTAGCTTGCTACGGTCCGGGCCGTTTCGCGTTTATGGAATTTTTTCTCAGGGCTAGTGTGAAGCGCGGAGATGGCGCTCTGAGATAGCATTCTCGTAATCGTTGGGTTCAGCCTTTATCAAAACGAGCCTTTGGACCCTCGAATTCCATGTAGTCCATGTACATGCCTTTTTCGCGCAGTCCGTCGAGCCATTCCTGAAACCCTGATTCGACAAGTCCACCTGACTCAGTTCGGTCCTTGGCTGCTCTGGTAGCCAAGTGATTTGCATATTCGTTCTCAGGGTGTCCATCGTGGCCGCGAACCCATTTTGGACGCACATCGTGCTCTTGAAGTTCAATATCGAGTTCTTTCCATAGTTCTAGATTCAGGATCGCGCCGCGTTTCCTCTTCCAGTTATTTGCTTTCCAACTGGGTAACCATTTGGTAATGCCGTCGACGAGGTACCTGCTGTCAGAGATAAAGTGCACAGTGCATCGCCGGCTTAGCATTCGGAGTCCTTCAATTGCACTACGCAGAGCCATACGGTTGTTCGTAGTGTCTGGCTCGGAGATCCAGTAGTCCCGACGTTGCCACTCGCCTTCTTGCCAGGCCTCCATGAGGCCCGCTGCACCGCCCGGATTAGCTCGGTTTTGAAACTGATTGCCAAGACAAGATTCGTCGGCGTGAATAAAGATTGTATCAGAGCTCATACTTATTCTCGAACATATTTTAGTTGCTCAATGTGACTATGCTATAAGTTAACTGAGAGAACACTAGATGGCTTGGTTGACCCGATATCGCCGGTCGCTAGTTTTGGCACAACAACGACTTATATAAACAAGTGAGTGTTTTCTGAACCGCACTGCATATCTGCTTCTAGAAGATGGGCGTCGCTTTGATGGGAAGCTTCTTGGTGCCGAGGCCCTTGCTCTTGGTGAGGTCGTATTCAACACCTGTATGAGTGGGTATCAAGAGGTTCTTACTGACCCGTCGTACACTGGCCAACTTGTGACGATGACCTACCCTCTGATTGGAAACTACGGAGTCAACACAGAGGACCGAGAATCACCGGTGCCTCAAGTTGCTGGCTTTATCGTCCGCGAAGCGTCCCGAGTCGACTCTTCATGGAGGTCTGAGGAGGGGTTGGATGAATATCTGGGTCGTCATGGTATAACAGGAATCTCGGATATAGATACCCGAGCGCTCACTCGCCACATAAGGTCACAGGGAGCGATGCGTGGAGCGATAGCACCAGCTGATATGCAAACAGAGAAGGTCATGGATAGAATCCAAGGCCATCCTAATATGGAAGGACTTGATTTGGCATGTGGGGTCTCAACCTCGGAGCCCTACGAAATTTCCGCAGTCGGAGACGAGCGATTCCATGTGTTAGCGTTCGACTTTGGTGTAAAAGCTCATTCTCCAAAACTTCTTTCTGAACGGGGTTGCCGTGTAACCGTGATCCCTGCTGATACACCTGCAGAGGATATTCTCTCGGATCCTCCCGACGGATTATTTGTATCGAATGGCCCAGGTGATCCGGCAGCCGTAGAGAAGGCAGAGGCTGTGATTCTGGGCCTCGCTGAAGCTGATACACCGATTTTCGGTATCTGCTTAGGTCATCAACTCATCTGTCGTGCATTTGGGGCGAGTACTTTCAAGCTTCCTTTCGGGCACCACGGGGGTAATCACCCAGTAAAGTTTCTTGAAAAACAGACAGTCGAGATCACCTCTCAGAATCACGGCTTTGCAGTCCAGAGTGGTGTAGGAGATGAAATACCTGGCGCGCCCGGTCTTCGACTTACCCATGTTAATCTCTACGATGGAACAGTTGAGGGAGTGGAACATCGAACCTTACCTGTGTTATCGGTCCAGTATCATCCGGAGGCTGCTCCAGGCCCTCACGACAGTCGCTATCTTTTCGATACCTTTCTCGACCTAATGGAGGAACGGAAAGGCTCTTAAGTCGCTCTGCTACAACGACTCCCATCACCTTGCGGCCTCGATTTTGCCTTGTTACAGTCTTTGCCCCCTAGCTACGAAGCTAGGGATTAATCACCCTAGAAAAGATGTTCCTGCGGAGGGACCATGACTAAGGCAGACCTGGTCGAGCAGGTGACCGAGGCAATCGGTCCCGGGATCACAAAGAAAGATTCTGCGATGGTTGTCGATGGATTCCTTAATGCGGTGAAGCTGGCTCTCAGTAAGGGTGACAATATTGAGATCCGTGGATTTGGCACCTTCAAGGTCCGCAAGAGAAAGACGCGGATGGCTCGAAATCCACGTACCGGAGACCCGGTTGAAGTCCCGTCTCGCTCAGTACCTGTGTTCAAACCTTCAAAGCATCTGCGTGCTCGTGTTGCAAAACTAGACGAGCTGGAAGGCTGAAGCAAAACACTCTCAAATTTGGATTGGGTCCAACCCGAGCTTTAACGTTTCTCCTCCCCAGTGCATCTGAAGTTCAATGACTGGATTTAGTGGAGGCACTGCGAGAGTGAATTGCTTTCATGGTATTCGGCGCTTAGGGGAATCACCGGTGAACGATCATGAAATATCCTTACCAGTTCCTACTGATGAGGAACTGGTAGAACGGGCTAGGGCTGGAGATGACTCAGCCTTGGACATCTTGGTTAAACACCACCATGCAGCAGTATATCGAGTAGCGCTCTCAATATTGGGTGACGAAGGCGCTGCTCAGGATGTGGTCCAGGATACTTTTATTAAAGGGTTCCGGGCGATAGCAGGATTTCGCGGAGAAGCATCATTTCGGACGTGGATCCTCACTATAGCTGCTAACGAAGCGCGGGGTGTGATAAGACGGATAGGGCGCCGAAAGGAGACCTCCATAGATATGGTGGGGCCGATGCACTCCGAAGCTAAAGGGCCAGATGAAAGGGTGGTGATTGCTTCAGAAGCTGCCCGTGCAAGAATGATGATGGAGCGATTACCTGAGAAGCAGAGGCTCGCCATAGCATTCAGGATAGATGAGGGAATGAGTTTTAGAGAAGTGGGAGAAATGATCGGATCCAGTGAAAACGCTGCAAGAGTGAACTACTTTCACGGTATTCGGAGTCTGAGAGGCTTAATGGGATGAACAGAACAGAGTGTGGGTGGATTCGGGAGTTAATTCCTGATTATGCAGCAGGTAGGCTAGCTGATAGCGAGAAAGAATCAGCTGACCTGCATTTCAAGGTTTGCCGCGAGTGCCATGACGAACTCGATCTTGTACGTCTAGTATTCTCAAGTCGTGCAACCCATCCGGAAGGTTTGGCAGACAAGATCAAAGCGGCGGTGCGCAGTCGCAGGGTTAGCGGTCGTCGTCAGGGGTGGGGACTCGCGGCAGCTGCTGTAGCTGTATTAGCTATCGGATTAAATATGACCTTAGACCGCACTGGGTTTGCCAATCAGCCGTTGACGGAATCTGAGTTTGAAATAGAGAGTGAGAATCTGTGGCTAAACGATGATGGTCTTATTGCGGGTGCACCAATGTTGGAAGGACTGTCGGATGAGGCGTTAACTCAGCTCCTAGAGGAACTTACAGTAGCCACGTATGGAGGTGCTGCATGAGGCTTACACATAGAACTAATCTGATGCTCTTGGCTGGGCTCGCTTTTTCACTTGTAGCTGCCGCATCCCTTGAGGGTCAGCGTGGTCGACGCGGTGGTGGTAGAAGAGGACCGCCTCCGCCTTCGGAACGATCAGGGCTTGAGCAGAGGGTTCGTGTTCGTATGGATCAAATGATTAGACAGGAGCTTGACCTGAACGAAGATGAATGGAAGGCAGTAGGTGACAATGCTCGTGATTTTGATATGAAACGGCGAGAACTAATGAGGAGTGAGCAGGCCCTAAAGCGCCGGGTAGAGGCAATAGCTCTAGAAGGTGGTGCAAACGATGAGGAAGCGGGCGAGATACTAGATCAGCTGATAGCTCTCCGAGAGCAAGAACTACAGTTATTTCAGGAGGAACAGGAGAGACTTCTGGAGATTCTTTCGCCATCTCAATTAGTGCGTTTCCAAAACATGCGGGAAAAACTTGGGGAACAGATCAGGCGGCTCCGCAGTGGTCGTGAGGGTCTTAGACCAAGCGTCCAGTTGGATGGCCAAGAATCCTTCTGGGATCGTGATCCGAGCTTTAATAACGATCTAAAGCCATCTCTGAGGCGTTGACTGGAAGTTCAAGGGGTTCCAATCTCCTCTGACTGGTTCTCCCCCATTATCTACTATCCATGTCCGTTCCAGTCCAAACTCTGTTTTTCGCGGCGTACCGCGAAAGACTAGGCGTTTCAGAACTCTCGATTGACTTGCCGTCTGGTTCAACAGTAGCTGATCTTGTCAACGAACTCAGAGGTCGAGGAGCCCCGTTTGATATGCTTCCCGAGAAACCTGCTGTGGCGATCAACCAGATCTACTCGTTTTTAGATGAACCACTCAAGACAGGTGATGAGGTAGCATTTATTCCACCAGTAGCGGGTGGTTAGAAGTGATCTTCACCGAAGTGTCTTCAGACCCCATCGACACGGCTGCCCTGCTTGCTAGAGTTGGGTCTGATGAAGATGGTGCAGCTCTTCTCTTTATCGGTGTAGTTCGAGACCACGCTGAAGGAAGAAAGGTCAAAGGCATGCGGTATGATGCTTACTCTGAGATGGCCGCAGAAGTTCTTCGGGAAATTGCCCTCGAGGCTAGCATCCCGTTAGGTACCGATCGGATTGCGGTGGCACATCGATTCGGTGAACTGAAGATTGGAGAGATTAGCGTAGGCATTGCAGTCTCAAGCCCACATCGGGCAGAAGCTTATGAGGCGTCTAGATTTGTGATTGAAGAGATTAAGAAGCGGCTACCGGTCTGGAAGAAAGAGTACTATGTGGACGGTGTATCAGAGTGGGTGGAGGGCACTACTCCACCAGGCACCGGTATAGAGAACTCGACACATGCCGTCTCCTTGACTGATGAGGGACTAACGTGATTGATCAGTTTGGCCGTCGAGTCGAATACTTGCGAGTGTCCGTTACGGATAAATGCAATCTCCGATGCATCTACTGCATGCCGGTCGAGGGACTGACTTGGTTGAAGCGGGATGAGCTTCTTAATTATGAAGAGATTGAAAGCATCGTAAGGACGATGGCCGGAATGGGGCTTCGCCGAGTTCGAATTACTGGGGGCGAGCCGCTGATTCGGCGGGATCTTTCGGATCTTGTCCGTAAGATTTCTGCCATTCCGGAAATTGAAGATCTCTCGCTCTCCACAAATGCGGTTCTACTGGCTGATCAGGCTCGAGACCTTAGAGATGCAGGTATTCAACGCCTTAATGTCTCGCTTGACTCCCTGCAACAGGATCGGGTTGATGAGATTGCACGTAGACCTGGTTCATTCCCAAAGATTTTCGAAGGGCTTGAGGCTGCTGAGCGTGTTGGTTTCGCACCGATCAAAGTCAATGTTGTCTTGATCCGTGGTAGAAATGATGATGAGATCGAAGATTTTGCTCGCATCACTAAAGAAAGGCCATGGCATGTGCGTTTCATTGAAGTCATGCCCACGGGGTCGAACCTCGATCTGAGCGCTAATAGCTTCGTGTCATGTCAGGAAGCTTTAACCCGTGTAAGAGCCATTGATCAATTGGAACCAGTTGATGGGCCTTTTGGGAACGGACCTGCGGACTACTACCGATTCCCAGGTGCACCTGGGACCGTCGGAGTTATCACTCCAATGAGTCACAACTATTGTCATCGTTGCAATCGGATGCGACTCACTGCTTCAGGACAGCTTCGGCCATGTCTATTCGGAGAGATCGAGACGAACTTGCGTGACCCTCTTCGAGCTGGCCGGGATGTCCGTCCGCTTATTGAGGAAACACTCCAGATTAAGCCTGAGCGCCATTACTTGGTCCAAGGAAGTGAAATAGGGTCAGGAGGTCTCGTGGCTCTATCTCAGACTGGTGGGTAGACCTCTTCGGCTAGGCCTTTTAGACTCCATTTTCTCAATCCTAACCTAGGCTGTTAGTCCGGCTTAGGATCTGACTACTCAAGCATAATCTTCTAGTGACTACAAAAAAGATCTCTGTGGTTGGAGCAGGGCATGTTGGTGCTACCTGCTCGCAGCTTTTGTCTCAAAAAGAACTCGCGCAAGAAGTCATCCTTCTCGATATCGTTGAGGGGATACCTCAAGGGAAGGGTTTGGACCAGTGGGAAAGTGCTCCGATCGAAGGATTCGATTCGCGAGTAATCGGGGCTAATTCCTATGACGAAGCAGAGAATTCAGAAGTCTTCATTGTGACGGCTGGAATCGCTCGAAAGCCGGGGATGAGTCGGGATGACTTACTCAAGACAAATGCAGGGGTTATCAGTTCCGTTAGCAGAGAGATCAAGCGGGTAGCACCTAATGCGATCGTTATCGTAGTCACAAATCCACTGGATGTGATGGCTCAAGTTGCTCTAGAGGAAACCGGGTTTCCTAGAGAGCGGGTTATCGGGATGGCTGGAGTGCTTGATACTGCCCGTTACCGGTCATTCATCGCCTTGGAGCTTGATGTAAGTATTGAAGATATCCAAGCGCTCGTCCTTGGTGGCCATGGAGACACAATGGTTCCACTCGCGAGCTATACTTCGGTGAGTGGCATACCTCTCACACAACTACTTTCTCAAGATCGTATTGATGCACTGATTGAGCGAACTCGGAAGGGTGGTGGTGAAATTGTCAGCCACTTGAAGACGGGGAGTGCTTACTACGCGCCGGCTGCTGCTGCTGTACAGATGGCAGAAGCGATAGTGAAGAACAAGCGAAGAATCCTTCCTTGTGCTGCGTGGTTGCAAGGTGAGTACGGTATGAGGGACCTCTACCTAGGGGTTCCATGCATGCTTGGTGAAAATGGAATTGAGCGGGTTATTGAGGTAGAACTTGATGCAAAGGAACGCACGGCACTCGAGAGTAGTGCTGAGCATGTCCGATCAACTGTTGCAGCGCTGAAATCACTGGATTAGGAAGTGAGGTCTCTCCGTGGTGGACGGGTTGGGATTGACGACTTAACAACACTGAACCACACTTGGCACATGGCGAATATAAGGAACTCTCAGAATACCAACGCTAATCCCTACAGGGATCGCGAGACGCTCGTGTAGCTGAAGATATCCAGCTGGCGCGAGATGGCCGCGATTCCCTAAGGAATCGCGGCCATTTTATTGCCATCCAAGTAGAACTGCTCTTGGTGTAGACAACGTAGGCATGCTCGACAGAACAACACAGAACAGATGGGGTGTAGCTCAATTGGCAGAGCGCCTGGCTGTTAACCAGGAGGTTGGAGGTTCAAACCCTCCCGCCCCAGTAGCCATCAGGAAGAGTCCATTGAATTGGGAGCTATTAGATTGAGAGAGAACCTTCACACCAGCGACCTCGGGCTATGTGTGCTTCTTCTAGGATTCTTAGTAGCGAGTTGTGGTGATCCGTTTGCACCGGAGATAATTGAAGAGACTGATTTTGCAGCTTCTCTGGGTATTGATCTCTCTAAAATGACCCGAACTGCCACAGGTCTTTATATAGAGGAGGTTGAATTAGGTACGGGAGAGACAGCGGGTGCAGGGGATGTCGCGACTGTCACTTACACCGGTTTATTATCGAATGCTGCAACATTTGATGCGGGCACATTTTCCTTCACGTTGGGCAGTGGAGGTGTGATCCCGGGATTCGATGAAGGTGTTACTGGTATGCGGGTAGGGGGAACCCGAAGAATCGTGATTCCTCCAGAACTCGGCTACGGAAATAGCGGGAGTGGTAGCATACCACCGGGCTCGATATTGATCTTTCGCATCCATCTTGATGCCCTGGATTCAGACCTATTCTGAGGCCACGCATAAGATCTCTACGATTCACATCTTGGGTAGGGTTTCTTCCGGGAGAATGAGGTGCCCAAGATATAAGGGTCTCCGAAGATTGCGCACATAAAGTGAGAATACTGCCAAATTACCCCGCGTATAGTTGACACTCTAGCAGCGTCTCGGGTACCTTTTCTCTACACTTAGTGAACAATTTCACAAACATAAGTTGAGTCATGTCGGGAGCTTATCTCCCCCTCCTTCTGCTCTTCGGCATTTCCGTCGTTAATGCGATCGGGATGGTGGTCACATCACACATCTTGAATCCGCTTCGGCCGACACCCCAGAAGCTGATGCCCTACGAGTCTGGCATGATTCCTTTGGGTGATACCAGAGCCCGTTTCAGTGTAAAATTCTACATGGTCGCGATCAGCTTTATCGTATTTGATTTAGAGACGATCTTTCTTATACCGTGGGCTGTTCAAATGCGCGAATTAGGTTGGAGCGCTTTCATGGCCGTGTCCCTGTTTGTGATCGTTCTTGCGGTTGGCCTTCTATATGAATGGAAGAAGGGGGGGCTCGAATGGGACTAAAGGATGCGCTGCCTGGGGGTGGGACCTCGTCTGTAACCGGAGGAATGTTCGGCGATGGTAGCCCTACCTTCCTCACGAGCAAGATCGACTGGATTATCAATTGGAGTCGTAGGAACTCCTTATGGCCAATGCCATTTGGCACCGCGTGTTGTGCGATTGAGATGATGGCATCTGCTGCATCCAATTATGATTTAGCCCGGTTCGGTATGGAGCGGATGTCATTCAGCCCACGTCAGGCTGATGTTTTGATCTGCGCTGGCAGAGTACCGTACAAGTTAGCTCCGGTGCTTCGACGGATTTGGGATCAAATGCCTCAACCCAAGTGGTGTGTCTCAATGGGAGCATGTGCGAGTTCTGGAGGTGTATTCGATGTTTACTCTATGGTCCAAGGCATAGACACGATCATTCCAGTCGACGTGTATGTTCCAGGTTGTCCACCTCGCCCGGAAGGCTTGATCTACGGGCTGATGATGATCCAGGAAAAGATAAGAGAGGAATCACTTTCCAGGCACTTCGAACACCGTGCTGAGGATCCAAGTTCTGTAGCCCGACCACACGCGAACGATGCCCAAGTAATTGGGCTGACTGGACCGTTTGGTAACTCAACTCAGCAAGAAGAACTCTCGAACAAAGAACCAGGAACTAGGGGAGAGCTTCCGGAAGAGTTGCTGCCGTGATGCTTGATGAAACGAAGACGGGCCTTGATACCGTAGAGGGGGGTCCGCAACTCTCAGGAAAATCAACAGATAGCTCAGGTGGCAAGATGGATGATCCGGATGGCCATCCATCCGTTATTGCACTCTTATCACAATTTGGAGATGCAGTATCAGGCCATCGGGTGTTTGCGGGCACACAACACGTCGTTTGGATTGATTCAGCATGTAACCTAGAGATTCTGCGCTGGCTTCGTGAACAACAGGACCACCAGTATGATATGATCTCTGATATCACTGCAGTGGATTACGGGGCAGGTCGTCCAATAGAGGTCGTCTACCAGCTATTCTCAACCGTTTACAAGCGTGCACTGAGAGTTCGCTGCAAACTCCCCCTCGATGGCCTAGAAATTGATTCGATCGTAGAGCTCTGGAGTGCCGCCAACTGGCTCGAACGAGAAGTCTATGACCTGTTTGGTGTGACTTTCCGTAAACATCCTGACCTCCGTCGTATCCTAATGCCACATGACTATGAGGAAGGACATCCTCTGAGAAAAGATTTCCCATTGAGGGGTCGGTTTTCACGCGCAGAGCAGACACGTCGAGCGCTTGATCAGTCGGTGGAACACTCGTACATCGCTGAAGAAATGGATCTTGGACGTGACCCGCAGCAGGCAACACCAATCATCGGGACGAAGGATGGGGATGAGTAGAGAGAGTTTCGATGAGTAAGAGGACCGTGGAATTCAATGTCGGTCGTAACCCAGAGATGGGAATTGATGGCTCTGTGGTGGACAGCCCGATATTGCCTTTCGATATCCCAGAGCCCGACCTCGATACCGAGAACATGTTAATCAATATTGGGCCACAGCACCCGGCGACACATGGTGTACTTCGGCTCGTTTGTGAACTGGACGGGGAAACGGTAAAGCGTGTCATCCCCCATATCGGATACCTGCATTCCTCTTTTGAGAAACTTGGTGAATATCGCACCTGGAATCAGGTGGTTCCACTAACCGACCGCATGGATTATCTGGCCCCTCTAATCTACAACTGTGCTTACGTAATGACGGTCGAAAAGCTCATGGGAATAGAAGTAACTGAAAGGTGTAAGGTTGTGCGGGTGATCTGTATGGAAATGGACCGGATTTTCAGCCACCTACTGTGGTTGGGTACCACAGCGATCGATGTTGGCGCCTTTACACCCTTCCTTTACGCGTTCCAAGAACGAGAACGTATCTATCAGCTCCATGAGGCTTTTACTGGTGCTCGAATCACCACTTCAGCGACCAGAGTTGGTGGGATGATGGCTGATTTACCAGAAGGGTGGACTGATGGATTACAGGATTTCCTGGACACGTTTCCAGATACCCTAGAGGAGATCGACCGCCTGCTCACGAGAAACCAGATCCATATTGGGCGTAGCCAAGGTATTGGGGCGATCAGTGCCGAGGATGCGATCAATTCTGGATTCACTGGTGCAAATCTTAGAGCATGCGGCGTGGACTACGACGTCCGTAAAGACCAGCCCTACTACGACTACGAGACCTATGATTTCGAAATCCCTGTTGGGCAACACGGAGACTGCTATGACCGCTATTTGTGTAGGATGGAAGAAATGCGGCAGAGTGTTTCTTTGCTCCGGCAGGCACTAGAGCGGTTACCTGGTGGCCCGATTGATGTTGAAGATCCGAATATATCTCTGCCGTCCAAAACAGATTGTATGTCCGACATGGAGAGTATGATCCACCACTTCAAGCTTATTACGGATGGTATACCGGCTCCTGAAGGTGACTGCTATATGCCAATCGAGGGTTCGAAGGGAGAACTCGGCATGTATATCGTTGCAGAAGAAGGTGGCACGAAGCCTGTGCGTTGGAGGATCCGTCCGCCTTCTCTAGTGAATCTATCAGTTTTGCCGAAGCTCGCTGAGGAACATCTCGTCTCGGACCTGATCATGATCAACGCGAGTCTAGACATAGTGCTCGGAGAGATCGACCGATGAGCGATGTGCCGATCAAGAATCCAGGTTGGGCTGGAAATACCGGTGAGTTTGACCTTACAGAGGAGCAGGTAAGGGGAGAGGATTTTATCGGGGAACGCCCGTTACATGGCGGGCATTCCTCCGTTTCAGCAACGATGCCCTATATGCTGATTGAGAGGAATCCCGAGGCTGAACTATTCGAGGGAGAATATCAGGAACGCTTCAAGAAAATACTTACCCGTTATCCAAAAAAGCGAGCAGCGCTGCTTCCGGTGCTTTCCATGGTTCAGGAACTCAGAGGACATGTGAGCCCTGAGTCGATGGACCGTGTTGCTGAATTACTCGATCTTTCTCCCGCCTACGTCAGGGGCGTCGCGACTTTCTATACGATGTACAACAAGCGCCCCGTCGGTCGACATCTTGTCCAGGTCTGTACGAATATCTCCTGTAACTTATGTGGTGCGGATGAGGTGTTGGCAGCGTTTCTAGAGTCTACGGGCACCGAGCTTGGAGAGACTTCGGGAGATGGTGACTTCACTGTTATAGAGGCTGAGTGCCTCGCTGCATGTGGGTTTCCGACATGCGTGCAAATCAACTCACGTTACTTCGAGAATGTTACCCCTGCAGATGTACCAGAGATTCTTGAGCACCTTCGAGGTCAAGCAAAGGAAGACGGCTGATGGCGTATCCCTACGTCTCGAATGCCGAGGTCAGAGTCATCAGTCAGTATTTCGGGGACCCTACACATCGTCGTATCGACACATACGTAAAACGTGGCGGCTATAAGGCCCTGGAAAAGGCCTTAGCCTTAGAGCCTGACGCAGTTACTGAAGAGGTTAAGGCGTCCGGTCTTCGAGGGAGAGGTGGGGCAGGATTTCCGACTGGAATAAAGTGGTCATTCATGCCTAAGAAACCGACTAGGCCTCACTATTTGCTTTGCAATGCGGATGAATCTGAGCCGGGCACCTTTAAGGATCGTGAGTTAATGAGATGGGATCCCCATCAACTCATTGAGGGATGCTTGATTGGCGCTTACGCGATACGGGCGCAGCATGTCTACATATACTGCCGAGGGGAATTTTTTGAGGTCAACCAAATCTTGGCCAAAGCCGTTGAAGATGCATACATGAAGGGATATGTAGGTGAAGATATTCTGGGTACAGGGACGACTATAGATATCACCGTTCACCAAGGCGCTGGGGCATACATTTGCGGTGAAGAGACCGGCTTGATGAGCTCGCTAGAAGGAGATCGCGGAGAGCCCCGGGTTAAGCCCCCATTCCCTGCGGCTGTGGGTGTCTTCGGTATGCCTTCGACAATCAATAATGTCGAGACGCTTGCGGTAGTGCCGCACATTATCCTGAACGGTGGTGAATGGTATCGACAATGGGGCACCGAGAAGTCACCTGGGACGAAGCTTTTTTGTGTGAGCGGCCACGTACGGAAGCCGGGGAATTATGAACTTCCTCTAGGCTTCCCTCTCATTGATTTGATAGACGATGTCTGTGGTGGTATACGCGACGGAAATCAGCTTAAGGCGGTGATCCCAGGGGGTTCCTCCGTTCCACTGATCAACGCGGAAGATGCTAGAAAGTGTGAGTTAGACTACGAAGGATGTGTGGAAGTAGGGACGATGCTTGGATGTGCTTCCGTCATCGTAATGGACCACAAGGCAGATCTCGTGAAACAGATTCGCCGTATGGTTGATTTCTACGCTCATGAATCCTGTGGACAGTGTACGCCATGCCGCGAAGGCTCGGCATGGACTGCAAGAATTCTACGTCGAATTGAAGAAGGCCAAGGGACTGAGGAAGACTTAGACACGCTGATGGAGATGACGGAGCAGATGGTCGGCACAACGATTTGTGTGCTTTCGGACTCCGTAGCAGCACCAGTTCAATCGTCTATAAGCAAGTTCAGGGAAGACTATCTCGAGCTCATTCGAAGTGGTGAGCAGGCTGGAGCTGCCTAATGGCAGAACTCATCACACTCACGATTGATGGCCAGGAAGTCAGTGTGCCCCGTGGTACGACAATCCTTGAGGCTGCTAAGAAGATTGGGAAGCTGGTCCCGCACTACTGTTATCACCCCGGGATGTCATCGCCCGCGATGTGCCGTCTCTGCCTCGTAGAGGTTGAGGGTGCTCCAAAGTCTATGCCATCGTGTGTGACGACAGTGATGGAAGACCAGGTAGTGCATACCGACTCACAACAAGCAGTTGGAAATCGTGAGGGAGTACTCGAGTTCTATCTAGTAAATCATCCGCTAGACTGCCCAATCTGTGATATGTCGGGAGAGTGTGACCTGCAGGACTACGTTCATGCTGAGGGCAGGGCACATGGGCGCTCAGAAGAACCGAAGCGTGTATTCGGAAGAGACGACTTTGGAGGAGATGTTCTCTTCTACGGAGATCGGTGCGTTATGTGCACACGTTGTGTGCGCTTTATGAACGAAGTAGAGCAGGACCAACGGCTCACCGTAGTCGAACGAGGTAATAGGTCTGTAATCGACACCTTTTTTGAAGAAGGACTAGAGGGGACACACTGGCACGGGAATATCGTTGATATTTGTCCTGTGGGAGCGTTGGTGTCGAAGGAATTTCTCTATAAAGCAAGGGCTTGGGATCTTGAGCATACACCCTCGATTTGTCCGAGCTGCTCACAGGGCTGCAACATAAAACTCCATACGCGAGACAACTTGATTCAGCGCATCAAGCCGAGGGAGAATCTTGAGGTCAATGGTTGGTGGATGTGTGACTATGGTCGGCACAACCAGGAATGGATGAACCGAGGTATCCGATTAAGTGATCCTCTGGTCCAAACTCAAGAGGGGGTTGCTGAGCCTATGAGATGGAGAGATGCCCTGGATCAGTTGCTTCAGCATTTGGGTGTTATAGGGAAGGTGGGAGTCAAGGCACTAGCCACACCTTTCGCATCGAATGAAGACCTTGGGGCCTTAGCAGAGCTGGTGGGTGCACTTGGAGGCGGTAAGATGGTTTACCGTTCGGCCTGCTCCGAGGAAGAGATTGTACTTAAGGGATTTCCTACACTCGCACGGAGAAAGGATCTCGCACCGAATACGAGTGGTGCAGAATTGATAGGATTCACGCGTGTTGGAGATGACGAAGCTGCAGGCGGTCTCGAGGATATTGCTGCACACGATGGTATTGTCATCATCATGGGAGATGAACTTTCAGATCAAGCAGAAGATTTTGGGCGAGACGCTCAGTTATTTTTGTATTTAGGCAATCAAGAAAGTGTCGCAGCATCGAATGCTCACTTTGTATTTCCATTGACTAACTTCGCAGAGCAGGAAGGGAGTTTTACAAACATAGCAGGCAGGGTTCAGCGATTTTCCCCCGCACTAGAACCACCTGGAATGGCTAGGCCGGGTTGGTTTATCCTGGGTGCGCTTTTAGCGGAATTGAACAATAGGGATGCTCCTCTTAATGCAGCTGAGTCATTTTCCGGACTTGCGAGCCGGATTGAGGCATTCGCCGGACTTACCTACCAGGATATAGGAGGCCGGGGAGCTGTTTTGAACGAAACCTTAGTGCTTTCGGAGACCTGAAGCGATGGAATCTCTCCAGCCGATCTCAGGTCTGTGGTTACTGATTACCATGTCCCTAAAAGTGACGATCATCTTTGGGCTAGTGGTCTTGGTAGTCGCTTATAGCACGCTAGCAGAACGAAGGGTGTCAGCCTGGATTCAGGACCGCAGAGGCCCCAATAGGGTTGGGCCATTCGGTTTGCTTCAACCAGTAGCCGATGGGATCAAGAACTTGCTTAAAGAGGAAACGCTCCCCTCAACAGCTTCTAGAGCTTTTTTCGTTTTGGCACCGATGTTCGTTCTTGTTCCTTCCCTGGTAACGTTCGCTGTAATCCCGATTGCTGCTCCCTTGCCAACACCGGTTGGGGTCGTAGACATGATCATCGCTGATGTTCCGATAGGGATACTCTATGTGTTGGCCTTCAGTTCACTGGCCGTGTACGGTGTGGTGTTAGGTGGCTGGGCCTCTAACAACAAGTATGCCTTTCTCGGAGGGCTAAGAGCCTCAGCGCAAATGGTAAGTTACGAAGTTGCTCTAGGACTCTCGCTCATCACCGTACTCATGATGTCGGGCAATGTCACATTGACCGAGGTGGTTTGGCAGCAACAGCAACTTGGTATGTGGTTTGCGTTTCCGCTTTCACTCGCCTTCATTCTTTTTGTGATCTCGGCATTTGCGGAAACCAACCGACTTCCATTCGATATGCCAGAGGCTGAGTCAGAGCTCGTGACTGGTTATCACACTGAGTACTCAGCTATGAAATTTTCGGCTTTTATGATTTCCGAATTTGGCCATATGGTGACGGCCTCTGCACTTATGGCAACGCTCTTTCTTGGGGGTTGGGATCTTCCGGGTACCTGGGATGACGCATTCTGGCATGAGGGGCAACTCATTAAAGGTTTTTCTCAGGATGGAGTGGCAGTTCTTGCGAACCCGGCTTGGTGGAAAACAGTTCTTACATTTTGTGGTTTTGCAGCTAAGACATCATTCTTCATGCTTCTGTATATATGGATTCGCTGGACTCTTCCGCGTTTTCGTTATGACCAGGTCATGGCGTTAGGCTGGAAAGTTATGCTCCCAACAGCGCTTGCTTATGCAATGTTAATAGGGAGTGTAATTCTAGTGCTCGACGAAGTGGGGATTCGTTGGGGGTTTTCCTACGGACTCGCTTTGACCGCTGTCAGTGGGGCCGCAACCGCAGGATTTATTTTTTTCCTGGATCGCGGGCGAACAATTATCGGTGCTGCGGGCCAAAGCCGGCAAAAGGTCTCGATTTCAGGCATCTCTCAGCCCGCTACGGCGGGGGACTAGAGGTACGTTACGTATGGCGATTTCAATAAAACTTATGAACCGGCCAGAGCCGGAACACACATCGTATTTGAGGGCGGCCCTAAGCGGGATGGCCCTGACTTTCAGGCACTTAGTGAACCCATCGAAGGTCACCCAACAATACCCGGAAGAACCAACTGACCTGAGTCCTAGGTGGCGTGGCACACACCGTATGGAGGTGCATGCTGATGGACGCCCTAAATGTGTAGCCTGTGGCTTGTGTCCCACGGTTTGTCCTGCCAACTGTATCCGCCTGGTGGGTGGTGAAGACGATCAGGGAAATCGTTATCCGATTGTGTATGAGATCGATGAATTCCGCTGCATTTTCTGCGGGATGTGCCAGGAGGTTTGTCCCGTCGAGGCAATCCATGTAGGGCAGCATTTCGAGAATGCCGAGTATACTCGGAGCCGGTTCGTATACGACCTGGATCGTTTGATGGAGCAAGATCACCCTACGACACTGCTCTGGGATCCATCCGATCCTAGCTCAGAGTAACCCAGCCATGATTGAGGTTCTTTTTTATGTTTTCGCTGCGGTTGCCCTCGGGGGTGCCCTCGGGGTTGTGTGGGCTAAGAGTCCAGTAGGAAGCCTTCTATTCATGGTCGCAACCCTGGGAAGCTTGGCGGGCATTTTCGTGCTGCTTGAGGCGCATTTTCTCGCAGCGATTCAAGTGATTGTCTATGCCGGGGCGATCATGGTTCTTTTCCTGTTTGTCATTATGCTCCTCAATCTTGGCCATGACTACCAGAGGGATCTGAAAGGAGGCGCATTCGCACTACTGTCGTTTGTGGTTGTTGGCTTAATGGCAGGAGTGTTAGCGAGGCAGGTCGGGAGAGACTCAATCCCAGAGCTAGCAGCAGGTGGGCAGGCAATTGATGCAGTGCTTGAACAGCACGGTGTTGTTGGGGCGATCGCTCAACCACTATACACGACGTATGTGGTCCCTTTTGAGATTACTGGGATCCTTCTCCTAGTGGCAATTGTGGGTGCGCTTGTGCTCGCTAAGAAGGGTAGTTGATGATTACTGAAGCACTTGTGCTCAGCGCAATGATCTTTGTGCTTGGAACGTTCGGTGTCCTCGTGCGCCGGAACGCCATCATCATGTTTCTCTGCATTGAACTCCAGCTCAATGCAGTAAATCTAGCCTTCATAGCTTTCTCACGTCTCATGGGGATCGATGGCCAAGTGTTTGTATTCTTTGTGATGACCGTGGCGGCTGCAGAGGCTGCAGTTGGTCTGGCAATCATCATCTCGGTCTTTCGCCACTATGAGACGGTTAATGTGGACCGCTTCAAACTCCTGAGGTGGTAGGCCCGATGTATAACGCTCTAGGTGTTAGTAGCGTAGAGGGCGGACAGGCAACGGTTGATGCTGCAGCACAGTTTCATCCATTCTTTCCTGGCCTCATCATTCTGCTTCCACTGATTGGCTTTCTTATCAATGGGGCGTTGGCCTTAAGCCACGCTCAGGCTTCTGCAGGTGCAGTGCGATTAGGCGGTGAGCTGAACCTGGGTGAGGGTGATCATTTACCCGTGACACATAAGCTGCCTAGCTATGTGGCCCCCGGTGTAATGCTTATAGCATTCCTTATCGCTTGCGTGAATTTCGCACGGATGCTTGGTGTTGAGCTACATGATCCACACGTCATTAAGTACTGGACGTGGATAGCAACTGGTGCGTTCACGGTTGATGCGGCAATCCAACTCGATCAGTTGTCGATTTTGATGACCATGATCGTCACGGGTGTCGGTTTCTTAATACACGTATTTAGCGTTGGCTACATGCGTGCCGATGCTGGGTACCCTCGTTACTTCTCCTATCTGAATTTATTCATCTTCTTCATGCTCGTACTCGTCATGGGTGCGAGCTACCCACTTATGTTTGTCGGGTGGGAAGGTGTGGGGCTCTGCTCGTATCTGCTGATCGGTTTCTGGTTTAGTGATCGTGAGAAATCGGATGCGGGTAAAAAAGCGTTTATCGTCAACCGAATAGGGGATTTTGGTTTCCTAATTGCGATGTTTCTGCTATTCGGAATGTTCGGCACCCTAGACTTCGTTCCGTTATTCTCACAGGCAGATGACTTAGAATATGGTAGTGGGTTGGTAACAGCTGTGACCCTCTTCCTGTTCCTGGGTGCTGCTGGTAAGAGTGCGCAAATCCCCCTCTATGTGTGGCTTCCAGATGCTATGGCGGGACCAACACCTGTCTCAGCTCTAATCCATGCTGCCACGATGGTTACTGCAGGTGTATATCTTGTTGCGCGTTCGTCAGTGCTCTATGCGTTGTCACCGATTGCTAGTGCCACCGTTGCTGGAGTAGGGGTCCTGACTGCTTTATTCGCGGCTACGATTGCTCTCAAGCAGAATGACATCAAGAAGGTTCTGGCTTATTCCACCGTATCACAGCTTGGATACATGTTCGTGGGTGTGGGTGTTGGAGCTTACGCTGCGGGGATTTTCCACCTTATGACCCATGCCTTCTTTAAGGCCCTGCTATTCCTCGGTGCTGGTTCAGTGATTCATTCAATGCATCACTCTTTACACCGAACGAATAACCATCAAGACCCACAGGATATGCGGAACATGGGAGGGTTGAGGGCCTTTATGCCGATCACCTGGGCCACGATGTGGGTGGCCACTTTTGCGATCTCAGGCATTTGGCCTTTTGCTGGGTTTTTCTCTAAAGACGAGATCATTTGGCAGACTGCGGCTTTCGGAGGAGCCACTGAGGCCCCATACCCCGGACTTTACCAGATATATTGGGCCATCGCTCTGGTAGCAGCGATCTTAACTGCCTTTTATATGACCCGAATGATGGTCATGACTTTTCACGGATCGAGTCGAACGGGTGTTGAAGAAGTGAAGCACCTGCATGAATCTCCGCCAGTAATGTGGATACCGCTTATAGCCCTAGCGCTCTTCTCGGTGGTGGCTGGTTGGATCAACGTGCCAGAAGCACTTCGAGAGACTTTTGTAGGACTTGGCCCCCTGACCAGTGAGTGGCTCCACCACTGGCTCGAACCGATAACGGAACAAGCTCATCATATTCAGGAACTAAATCTCGGCGAGGTTGCAGAACAGGCACCATTGGGTGGGGGAGAAGTAACTTGGGCATTGGTCTCGACGACACTCGCACTCGTTACAGTGCTGGCATCCTTCCAATTCTTGAGACGGCAGAACGTTAAGGTGGCGGCCGAAGATACTGAGCCGAGTGGTTTTTCCAAGCTCCTGTACAATAAGTGGTACATCGATGAAATCTATGACCGCCTCATCGTCCAGCCCCTGATACAAGCCTCTCGTTTTTGCTGGAGAGTGATCGATGCCAGAGTCATTGATGGAGTAGTCAATAGTGTCGGTTGGGCTGCTCGAGGCCTCGGCTTCATAGTGAGCATGTTTCAGACTGGAACAGTAAACATGTATGCTTTCGTATTAACGATTGGAGCACTCATCATTCTAGGTGTTTCGGTCTTCTGATGACGGCCTTACTCGACTTCGTCAGTTACTCCGACTGGGTGCTCCACACACTTATCTGGATGCCAATTCTTGGCATCGTACCGGTGCTCTTGTCTAATGAGCAACGGGTGAAACATGTGGCATTCTGGTGGTCAGCCGTTGTTCTTATCCTCAGCCTTGGGCTTTGGTGGGCATTCGACCCCACAGTCGGTGGTATGCAGATGGAAAGCGCAACTCCCTGGATTGAGTCTTGGGGTGTGAACTACTCCCTAGGGATAGACGGCATCAGCCTTTTCATGGTGATGCTTACAACATTCAGTGCTTCGATATCAATCCTCGCATCCTTCAATTATATCCAGGATAGGCAACGACCCTTTTATGCTCTGATGCTGATCCTTGAAGCGGGTGTTGTTGGAGTTTTCCTGGCTACAGACCTCTTCCTGTTCTATGTCTTCTTCGAACTTACGCTCGTACCGATGTATTTCATCGTCGGTATCTGGGGTGGTGCACGACGCATATATGCCGCGATCAAGTTTTTCTTGTACACGGCACTAGGATCCCTCCTGATGCTCGTGGGAATTCTGTACCTCGTATATCGGGCAAAGATGTTCATAGGTGTTCCAACATTCGCGTACAGTGATCTTCTCCAAATACCTCTTAGCGGTGTAGAACAACTCTGGCTCTTTAGTGCCTTTGCGGTTGCATTTTCGGTAAAAGTTCCGGTATTCCCGCTTCATACATGGCTTCCTGACGCTCACGTAGAAGCTCCGACGCCTGGTTCTGTTATCCTAGCTGCTGTGCTGCTCAAGATGGGCACATACGGTTTTCTGCGGTTTCTGCTTCCACTCTTCCCGATTGCTGCCCAACATCCGGTAGTTGTTACTACGATGCTGTTTCTTGCCGTGATTGGAATTATCTACACAGCATGCGTAGCTGCAGTACAGTCCGATGCCAAGAAGCTTGTCGCCTATACTTCAGTTGCTCACATGGGATTCGTTGTTTTAGGAGTTTTTGCGTTGAATTTAAATGGCCTACAGGGTGGGCTTATTGTCATGATTTCACATGGGATCAGTACTGGTGCACTCTTCCTCTTGTTAGGCATGCTTTATGAGCGCCGCCACACACGGCAGATCAAAGAATTCGGAGGAATCGCTAGGGTGGCACCGTGGCTTGCGACCGCGTTCGTCATTACTGCTCTTGCATCGATTGGGGTACCAGGTACAAGTGGTTTCATTGGGGAATTTCTCGCTCTACTTGGGGCCTTTGAAGACCATAAAGTATTGACTGTGATCGCTACACTCGGGGTGATTTTCGCAGCGTACTACATGCTCCCTATGGTCCAGCGGGTCTTCTTTAATCCGCTGGAGAAGCAGGAGAACAGGGAAATTGAAGATCTATCCAAACGTGAACTCACAATCCTCGCGCCTCTTTGTGCACTTATGATTTGGATAGGTTGGAATCCGACACCCTTACTGGACCGGATGGAACCCAGTGTTCAGGTGGTTCTTGAGCGTTTAAATGAGGCAACTCTTGATGGGCAAGTTAGAGTCGAAGATGAGGTGAATGAGCCTCAAGTCATTAACGGTGGTCAAGAATAGAAATGGTCATCGATTTTAGTAGACAACTCCACTATGTATGGGCCCTCCTTCCAGAGATCATTTTGTGCGTTTCCGGGATGATCATTCTGGTTGTGGGTGTCACTGGGAGGTACAGAGAGGCCCATCTGGCGGTAGAGGGCGAACTCGAGCCTGGTAGGTCTGACGATCTGGGATGGTTGGCACTCCTGAGCCTTTCGCTAGCGGCTGTAGCGAATGCATGGCTCTATGGTGTCACAGAAGTTGGTGTGAACTCGATGATCGCTGTCGATCAGTTCCGTCTCTTCTCCAACTGGATCTTTCTGTTGGCAGCAGTGCTGGGAATCCTGATCTCGTTTGCTTATGTCTACAGGCAGCGACTTCAGGCCGGTGAGTTTTATGCCCTGATTCTTTTCGCAACTTCTGGGATGATGTTCATGGCTGGTGCGCGTGACCTCATCGTAGTCTTTCTAGGTCTCGAGGTGATGTCGATCGCGGTTTATGCTTTAACCGCTTTCAATAGGCGAGATAGAAAATCTGCAGAAGCCGGATTGAAGTACTTCCTCTTGGGCGCTTTTTCTACCGGGTTTTTACTTTATGGAATTGCGCTGGTTTATGGAGCTACGGGGAGCACGAATGTAGCGGTTATAGGGGAAATTATATCGAGTGGAGAAGGCTCTCAGAATCTTCTTTCTGCTGCTATTGCTTTGTTGACTATCGGCTTTGCATTCAAAGTATCGGCCATTCCATTCCATATGTGGACTCCGGACGTTTACGAGGGTGCTCCTGCCCCAGTTACCGCTTGGATGTCTGCGGCGGTCAAGGCTGCTGGATTCGTCGCATTCCTCCGAGTATTGATGGTCGGTTTTGACAGCATGTACCCACTCTGGTACCCGATCCTATGGTGGCTTGCAGCGATCACAATGGTTGGGGCGAATCTTATTGCCTTAGTGCAAACCAACATCAAACGAATGCTTGCATATTCAAGCATCGCGCACGCCGGATATTTGCTTGTGGCAATTGCCGCAGCCAATGAGACGGCATCGGCCGGGATGCTTTTCTACCTTCTTGTCTACACACTCATGAACATGGGTGCGTTCGCGATTGTTATGAGCGTGTCTCATCACTCCGAAAAACGACTCTACATTGATAATTACGTAGGCTTTGGCTGGGCTCAGCCCCTGCTCGGTATTTTTCTCACGATCTTTCTGCTGTCGTTGGCTGGATTTCCAGGTACCGGTGGTTTCATGGGAAAAATCTACCTCCTATTGGGGGCTGCAGAATCAGACCTCTGGGCGCTGTCGGTGATTCTGGTGCTGACCACAGTGCTATCCTACTGGTATTATCTGCGTGTTGCCTGGGTCATGTGGATGAAAAATTCAGAAGTTGAAGGTCAATATGACCGCATAACTGTGCCTCTCCCTATGCGCTTTGCGTTACTAGTGAGTGTAGGCCTTATTCTGTACGTCGGCATACTCCCGAGCGGAACTCTAGAGTTTGCGAGGGCGAGTATTGAGGGACTCGGAACTTTTGGAGGTGGCCTGCTAGGCCAAGGCCCCTAATGAAATCTCACATTTTCCGACAATACGACATCCGGGGTATCGTCGGAGAAGATTTGGATCCTGAGGTTACCGAAGCGGTCGGTCGAGCTTTCGCGATACGTGTGCGGAAAAACGATCGGCCATCCTCGCGTACAGAAACGCCACCAATAATTGTTGTTGGATACGATAATCGGAGTACCTCACCGGCCTTAGCCAAAGGCTTGATCGCAGGTATGCGTTCTGCGGGCGTTACTGTACTCGATGTCGGTACCGTTCCTACTCCAGTGCTGTACTGGTCCGAGGTGACACTAGGTGCAAGAGCAGGTGTCCAGATTACGGGTTCACACAATCCGCCCGAATGGAATGGGATCAAGTTGACCTATCGTGGTAGCTCACTTTACGGAGATGCTATCCAAGATTTGCTTCGTTCCATTCAGGAACCCTCGCACCCTGAATTCACGAGAAAGGGTTTTGAAAAGCGGGTTACGGTGCTTGATCGTTATATAGATGATATAGCTGGCCGGTTCGATTTGGGGCGGCCGATGAGGGTAGTAGTTGATTGTGGAAATGGTACAGGGTCACTCGTGGCCGTTCGACTGCTTGAGGAGATTGGGGTTGAAGTGACACCGCTCTTTTGTGAATCGGATCCAACTTTCCCAAATCACCATCCTGATCCCACAGTCGACGAGAATCTCATCGACTTAATTCACACTGTCCAATCAGGTGACTATGACCTTGGCATAGCTTTCGATGGTGACGCGGACCGGATTGGCGCCGTCGATGACCGAGGTAGGATCATCAGAGGTGATATTCTCCTCCTTTTGTTCGGTCTTGATCTACTAAAGAAGAGGGGACCGGGTCAAAAGCTCATCTTTGATGTTAAGTGCAGCCAGGTGCTCCCGGAGCTATTTGAAGAGGCTGGTGGAGAGCCCATCATGTGGCAAACGGGGCACTCGTTAATCAAAAAGAAGATGAGAGAAACTGGAGCTCTCTTAGCAGGGGAGCTATCTGGTCATATCATGATATCGGATGACTATCTCGGATTTGATGACGCACTATATAACGCATGTCGACTGATAGAGATCGTCAGTCATTCTGAGCGCACGCTATCAGATATGATCTCAGATTTCCCGGAATACAGCTCGACACCAGAGATCCGCATAGATGTTACTGAAGATCAGAAATGGGCAGTTGTATCTGAAGCCGAAGTCTACTTCAAGGACAAATATGATGTGATCGGTGTAGATGGGGTTCGCATCTTATTTGGAGATGGCTGGGCATTGTTGCGGGCATCGAATACGCAACCAGCGATTGTGGCTCGCTTTGAAGCTCGATCCGAAAGCCGTCTCTTAGAAATCCGAACTGAAATTGCCGAGTGGCTAACACAGGCTGGTGTGCCTTTCATTTGAAAAACCAACATTGAAAATGTCGTCTAATCCAACTAGAAATCCGCTTTTTTCTGCACTTCGTGGCGGCTCATTTTTTATTGTGCTAGTCCTCTCAATGGGTGCTCTTGCGAGTCTTATTAGCTTCGGAGCAAACGCCTACATAGAAATTATGTGGCATACGGAAGTGGGTTACGGCAGTGTCTTTTGGAAAAGAGTTGTGTGGGAGTGGGGCGCTCGCATTGGCGTGGGGATCGGAGTTGGTTTGCTTGTATTCCTGAACCTGAGAATAGTGGCAGCGACGTTAACCGGGATTCAGATCAAGCGCCGTTTTGGGAATCTAGAGATCTCAGAGCAGATCCCTCGCAGCTATGTTCTCATGGGTGTTCTAGGTATCTCAGCTCTTCTTGCGTTGTGGTTTGGTGCTGGGATTCCAGATAGTCTTGGCCTCCAGGCCCTTCTCCTGAGTAATGCAAACCCGTGGGGTATCACAGACCCAATCCTTGCTCATGATGTCGGTTTTTACGTCTTCTGGCTCCCGGTTCTGCTCAGTTTTCTGATGTTTGCACTTATCCTCAATTTCCTTGTGATTTCAATTGTTATCGGGGGATACGCAGCAACTGGGGCGATTCGATGGGGTGGGGGGAATTTTTACGCGGATAATCGTGCTCGTGTGCACCTGGCCATCCTACTGGCGTTCTTCCTGGTCCTTATGGGGGTGCGGTTTTGGTTCGAGCGTTATGCGCTTCTGTTGAATGGGACTTCTGAAGTCAGTGGGATTTTTGGTTATACCGATGCACAAGCTCGGATACCCACCCTTCAGACTCTCGCAGGTATCTGCGTCTTAGCAGCTGTAGGGGTATTGTGGAGTGCTAAGAAGAAACTGATTGGACTTCTGATTGGCTCGTTAGTTATGACCGGCCTGGCAGTAGGCTTGATTGGCCAGGCGTACCCTGGGTTTATTCAGAGATTTCGGGTTGAACCAAACGAGCTTGAGAGCGAAACACCCTATATAGAATTCAATCTTGAATTCACGAGAAATGGATTCGGATTAGCTGCACTGGAACGGAAATCGTTTGAGTATGAAGTTGATGCAGCCATCGATTGGGCCAGTGCAGCGCAGCAATTTTCTGGGTTACCGGTCTGGAGCTCGGATGCTCTCTTAACGACGTACAGGGAGCTTGAAGCGCGTTTCCCTTACTACGATTTCCGAACTGTTGCGGTTGATCGGTATGATGGGCCCGAGGGTCCTGTTCCTGTTGCGTTGGCGGTTCGGGAGATTGAACCGCTCGGGATCCAAGATCCAAATTGGCAAAACCGTGTTTTGCGTGAGAGATATGTCGAAGGTATGGGAGCGGTAGCAAGCCTGGCATCTACGCGTACTCCTGAGGGTCGGCCTCCTATGCTGATCTCAGGGATTCCCCCTGAGGTCGCAGATGGTTCTTCGCCCCTCGAGGGACTTGATCTTGAGTTCTCACAAGTATTCTTCGGTACGCGAACCCAGGATTATGCTGTTGTGAACCCAAGTGCTGAGCAGTTCCAAGCTCTTGATGGGACAGTCGGTGTACCAGGAGTGGATTTCCCGAAGGGGATTGAATTGGGTTCCCGCCTTACTACTGGGCTTCTGGCTTGGCGCTTCCGGGATTGGAATCTGTTGTTTTCATCAGAACTGAATAGTGAGAGCAACTTTATCTACCGTCGGCGAGTGGCGGACAGGATTCGGGCGATTGCTCCGTTCCTTCTCATTCCAGAACAACCCTATCCTATAGTTGCGAATGGAAGGGTCATGTGGATGACTGAGGGCTTTATTGGAAGCCGGACTTTTCCGCTCTCATCAACGCAGTATTTCGGAGCATTTGGATCCGATCTTACGTACGTGCGAAATTCAGTAAAGGTGCTTGTGGATGGAGTGACAGGAGATGTGGCGTTTTATCGTGTACCGATTGATGACCCGATCTTGGACGCCTATCAAGTAGCGTTTCCAGGGCTCTTCAGACCTATGACTGAGATGCCAGAGGAGGCACGAGAGCACCTTCGGTATTCTAGAGAGTTTCTTAACCTTCAAAGCCGTGTACTTCTCCAGTATCACCAGGAAACTGCACCCACATTCCACGGCCAACAGGATGTATGGGCTCCCCCCCAAGAACTAGCTGAGGGTATAAATCCGGTACCGTATCAGCCTGAATACGGAATCTATAAGCTTCCAGGAGAAGACGAGGCGCGTTTTCACTTGACGACGGTCTTTGTGCCGGCCGGCCGACAAAATCTTACGGCAATCTTAGTAGCCGGCACGGATCAGAATGGGGTGCCAGACCTCGTACTTTTTGATGTTCCTGTTGCAGATCAGATATCGGGTCCTCGGCAAATTGAAGCTCTGGTTGAGCAAGATCCTGAGATATCGCAGCAGTTCTCCTTGTGGCGTACGGGTGGAAGTGATGTCTGGACCGGACATCTTCATATAGTCCCCGTAGGGAATCGAATATTGTATATGGAACCTGTATTTTTGGCGGCTGAAGCAGACGCGATACCGGAGTTACGGCGTTTTGTTGTAAGTGATGGTCGGCGAGTGGCCATGACTGAACAACTCTCTGGGGCGATCAGCCAACTGGCAGATTTTGTGATCCCAGAACAGCAGTTGTCCATTGAGGTAGAAGAAGCTGCGGGAAGGATTCCCGCAGCTATGGATCTCTCTTGGTCTACAGACGCACTCGATTTACTGGAAAGGGCTGAAGCCCGTGCTCAGGAAGGGGATTGGAGTGGCTTTGGAGAAGCTCTTGAAGAACTGCGTTTACTTCTGGAGCAGTTGAATAGAGACCGTCGCTGAATTTATCCCTAGGAGAAGGGCTCCAGCGTTGATTGGCTTATTAACCTTCGGTAGCTTCGGCGCCGTTTGAACAGCAAGCACATAACTTATGGATATACATGAATATCAGGCGAAGGAATGCTTTCGCTCCGTAGGTATCCCTGTTCCACCGGGTCGTGTCGTAGGAACACCAGAGGAAGCTGAAGTAGCAGCGGAGAAATATGGTGGCACAGTAGTTATCAAGGCTCAGGTGCATTCGGGTGGTAGGGGGAAAGCTGGGGGCGTGAAGTTGGCAAAACACCCTGTAGAGGCGAGGGATTACGCGTCCCAAATTCTTGGTATGGATATCAATGGTCTTTCGGTTGATAAGATTTTAATCACCCCGGCTGAGGATATTGATACAGAGGCTTACGTTGGTGTTCTTCTAGATAGGAAGGCACAGGCGGCTACGTTCATGGTCTCCCCAGAGGGGGGCATCGACATCGAGGAAGTAGCCCGCACCAGTCCGAGCGCGATCCGAAAGCTTAGCGTTGATCCACGTTACGGGATGCTTCCACACCAGGCCTATTGGCTGGCTAGCTTCTTATATGATGATCCAAACCTTGTAAATCAGGCTAGGAAGATCATCGCACAACTTTACGATGCCTTTGTAGGCTCAGGTGCATCAATGGCTGAGATCAATCCCTTGATAACTACTCCTGCAGGGGAAGTGAAAGCAATCGACGCGAAAATGAGCATCGATGATAGTGAGTTATTCAGGCGACCTGAGATAGCGGAGATGAGGGATACCTCTTCGGAACCACCTTCAGAGACGAAGGCACGTGAAGCAGGACTTTCTTACGTAAAGCTCGAGGGGGATGTCGGTTGCTGTGTGAACGGTGCTGGGCTTGCCATGGCGACGATGGATCTCGTGAAGTACTACGGTGGTGAACCCGCAAACTTTCTTGATATTGGTGGTTCTTCCAACCCGGATAAGGTTGTAGCCGCTCTGGAAATCATCACATCTGATCCCAAAGTGAAAGTAATTCTCTTTAATATCTTTGGCGGGATCACACGGTGTGATGACGTTGCTAACGGTATCATTGAAGCAACTGAGAACATTGATATTGAGTTGCCGATTGTTATTCGGCTCACGGGTACAAATGAGGACCTTGCTCTCAAGATCCTTGAAGATGCTGGTCTCTCTGCCTACACGTCGATGGATGAGGTGGTAGAGAAAGCGGTAGAGCTAGCAGGAGCTGCATAGTGGCGATCCTTATTGACTCTGATACTAGGGTTGTGGTCCAAGGAATAACTGGGCGAGACGGATCATTCCACACCCGAGAAATGATGGCATACGGAACCAGGGTTGTAGCGGGTGTGACCCCTGGTAAAGGCTCACAAATGTTTGAGGGACCGAACGGTAGCAGTGTACCCATCTTCAATGGAATGGATGAGGCCGTTAGAGAGACGGGTGCGGATACTTCAGTCATTTACGTACCGCCAAGATTTGCTGCAGGGGCAATATTGGAGGCAGCAGAAGCGGGGGTCGACCTGATCGTTGCGATTACTGAAGGAATACCCGTTCTGGATATGGCACGAGCTCATGCTTTTGCGAGAGATCGAGGTGTGCGTGTTCTGGGACCTAATTGTCCCGGACTTATTTCACCTGGAAAGTCAAAGGTCGGGATACTGCCGGGTCAGATCGTAGCTGAAGGACCCATCGGTGTGGTCTCACGATCAGGCACGCTTACGTACGAGGCTGTATTCCAGTTAACAACTGCGGGATTAGGTCAGACAACGTGTGTTGGAATTGGTGGAGATCCCCTCATCGGTACGAATTTCATCAGTTGTCTAGAGGCTTTTGAGGAAGATTCCGAAACAACTGCTGTGGTCATGATCGGTGAGATTGGGGGGACTGATGAGCAAGAAGCAGCTGCCTATGTTAAAGAGAACATGTCCAAGCCCGTCGTCGGTTTCATAGCGGGACAGACAGCTCCGCCAGGTCGTAGGATGGGGCATGCGGGAGCAATTATCAGTGGATCTTCAGGGACTGCCGAGGAAAAAATCAGAGTGTTCAATGAAAATGGAATATCTGTTGCGATCCGGCCGGCCGATATCGTTGGTCTGCTAAAAAGCAGACTCGCCTAGTTCAGTTCTACTAACTAAGAGAATTATTCATGAATCATACGCTGGCAATTATCAAACCACATGCGGTTGGCTCGGGTAATGCTGGGAAGATTATCGCTCACCTAGAGAATAGTGGATTTAGTATCAAGGCAATCAAGCTTCTGGTACTCAATCGTGAACAAGCCGGAGCTTTCTACTCGGTTCATGAAGGAAAGCCGTTCTATGAAGAGTTAGTCGATCTCATGACATCGGGTCCGGTAATTCCTATGGTGCTTGAAGCCGACAAGGCTGTAGAGAAATTGAGGGAAGTGATTGGTGCGACAGATCCTGCGGAAGCTGCTGAAGGGACTGTGAGGAATCTTTACGCTGAATCTAAGGGCAGAAATGCGATTCATGCGTCTGATTCGGACGAAAATGCGCAGATTGAAATTGGCTTCTTTTTCCCTCAAGGTGAGCGCTAAAGCATTGGCTAAGCACCAGCAATAAGATGTCTCGTGAGCCTAGACAATTATTGCTCTGAAACTAGCTTTTATGACCATGCTAAGCCTCGATCTTACTCGCTTGGACCGAGAAGGATCTATTGAATTAAAGGCTAGCTTGCCAGCTGCTTCTGCACTTTGGGAGGGGAGCGGTATTGAATGGGACGGTTCGGTTGAAGTAAAACTAAAGGCTTCTCTGGCCGGTTCAGGAGAGATTGTAGTCAGGGGTTCGCTTGATGGAAGGCTCAAACAGCAATGCAGGCGTTGTCTTGAGCCGGTCGAGGGTCAGATGGGCCATGAGTTGACACTGGTGTTTGTTGCCGCTGATGAAATGGGTGCAGAAGATGACGATGGGGTTCACGTTTATGGACAAGGTACTGAGATTGATTTGAGCAATGCAGTTCTTGAAGAGGTTGTTTTTGCGGTAGATCCATATGTGATTTGTAAGTCCGACTGTAAGGGGCTTTGCTCTCGTTGTGGGACTAACCGAAATAAGCAGACGTGCAATTGTACTGAGGATCACACTGATTCCAGGTGGGAAGCACTAAGGGTTCTCAAGGAAAAGTGAGTAGGTCATATGGCTGTTCCTAAGAAACGGACATCGAAACAGCGTAAACGGAAGCGCCGAACGCACTTCAAGGCAGAGCGTGTGAGCGTGAATACCTGCCCGAAATGTGGAGATTCAAAGGTGCCCCATAGGGTTTGCCCCAATTGTGGGGAGTATAGAGGTGAACCAGTTCTTGAAGTCGGCCTAGATTAGCTTTAATAGTGCCGGCTTTACTGAGTTAGGTAATCCCCATGCGCATCGTTCTTGATGCGATGGGCACGGATGATGCCCCCCGCATTGAGATAGCGGGGGCTGTCGAAGCTCTGAGAGAGCACGAGTCCGATCTCGAACTGATACTTGTCGGCGATCGGGACGTGATTGAAGCAGAGTTAGTAAGACACGAATCTGTGCCCAATCGCATCTTAGTCTATCACGCCCCTGACAGAGTTCAGCCGGGTGATTCACCTGCGTCAGTAATCCGTAGGAAGCCCAATTCTTCGATTGTAGTGGGTCTTGAGCTTCAGAGGAAACGAGAGGCTGATGCGTTTGTTAGTGCTGGTTCTACCGGTGCTGTAATGGCCACATCACTCTTCAAACTCAAACCCTTACCAGGGGTAGATCGTCCAGCGATAGGCACCCTGTTACCGACAGCAGAACAACAGTGTCTGCTTGTTGATGCGGGAGCTAATGTCGATTGTAAGCCCCAGCATCTGGTCCAGTTCGCGCACCTTGGAAACATATATGCTCGGGAGATAATGGGGCGTGCTAAGCCTCGTATCGCTCTCCTAAATATTGGGAAGGAACCAGGCAAGGGTGACGAACTGAGTGCGTCAGCCCATGGGGTGCTGAGCAGTGAAGATGGTCTAGATTTTATCGGGAATCTTGAAGGTCGGGATATAATTGAGGGTGTCTGTGATGTTGTCGTGTGTGATGGGTTTGTTGGCAACGTGTTATTGAAGTTCTACGAGTCAGTCGCTCAGTTCATTATTGGTTTAATAAAAACGGAGCTGGATTCTTTGACTGAGAATTCTCTGGACTTCGATCGCATATTCAGGATTCTGGATTATTCAGAGACTGGGGGTGCGCCACTTCTAGGTGTTGGAGGTGTTTCAGTTATTTGCCATGGTGGTTCATCATCAAAGGCCATAAGGAATGCGATCAGTGTAGCTGCTCAAGCAGTGCGTTCTGATATGGTGGCCCAAACTGCTAGCCGTTTGTCCGCATCAATAAATGATGCATCAGAAGAGGTTTCATGAAGAAACCCAGTCCGCTGGTAGAAATCGTTGGAACCGGTCGGTTTCTGCCAGACAACGTCGTGACAAACGATGACCTAGCCGAACGCTTAGATACTTCAGATGAGTGGATCCGAACCCGTACAGGTATCCAGGAGCGTCGCATAGCACCTGATGATATGGGTGCGGCTTACATGGGTGCAGCTGCAGCTCGCAAAGCGATGGAGCAGGCTGGAGTTGAGCCGGGCGAAGTTGATGTGATCATTCTAGCGACAGCTACACCTGATCGCTGGCTTCCTTCAACAGCCTGCGACACACAAGCTTTGCTCGGGTGCTCGAATGCCGTTGCTTTTGACGTGATTGCTGCTTGTACGGGATTTATTTATGCGATGACTGTCGCTGAATCCTACGTAGCAGCTGGTCGTGCTGAGGTAGCCTTAGTAATAGCAACAGAAAAAATGAGTTCGATCGTGGATTGGGAGGACCGCTCTACAAGCGTGCTGTTCGGAGATGGTGCTGGTGCAGTGGTACTACGTCCGACAAACGGATCTGGTAGAGGAATTCTCTCTTCACATTTGGGTTCCAATGGAGATCTCGCCGACCTCTTGTATCGTCCTGGGGGAGGAGCTGCTGTTCCGTTTAGCCAACAGGTCTTGGATGAGAAAAGCCACCTTATTCGGATGGAGGGCCGGGAGGTATTCAAGCATGCAGTTCGTTGCATGGCAGATTCTTGTAATGTAGCTCTTCAGAATGCGGGGCTTACGGTGGACGATGTGCAGTTACTTATACCTCATCAAGCGAATATCAGGATTATTGAAGCCACAGCAAAATATGCAGGCTTGCCGATGGAAAAGGTGTTTGTCAACGTGAATAGGTATGGGAATATGAGCTCCGCAACTGTGCCTGTTGCGCTTGACGAAGCTGACGAAAAGGGATTGATCGCACCTGGATCAAATGTACTCACAGTAGCTTTTGGATCTGGATTGACTTGGGGAGCAATGGCACTGCGCTGGTAGCCAGATCTCTATGTCAATCGCCTTAATCTTCCCCGGTCAGGGTTCACAGTATGTTGGAATGGCTAAAGCCTTAGCCGAAACGGAACCAATTGCTGCAGAAACGCTTGCACTGGCAGATGAAGTTCTCGGATTCAGCCTTTCAGAACTGATGGCTGATGGCCCAGCGGACGAATTAACGGCGACAGAAAATGCGCAACCGGCCATCCTTGCCCACTCGATTGCAGTTTTGCGTGTGATGGAAGAGCGTCTGGGTAGAGTCACATTTTCGGCGGGTCACTCACTTGGTGAGTTCAGTGCCCATGTGGCTGCCGGGACATTCTCTTTCTCTGATGCTTTGAAAATAGTGCGCCTGAGGGGTGAATTAATGCGCGCAGCGGGTGCTCGAATACCAGGGACTATGGCAGCGATTCTTGGTCTTAGTGATCAAGTAGTAGCTGATGTTTGTGCCGGGGTTACTACTGGAACGTGTGTGCCAGCTAACTTTAATTCACACGGGCAGATTGTAGTAAGTGGAGATATCTCAGGAGTTGATGAGGGCATCGTCTTAGCTCGAGATGCCGGTGCTAAGAGGGCTTTGAAACTCAAGGTCTCTGGAGCTTTCCACTCGCCTCTGATGGAGTCGGCTGCGAAGGGTCTCGGTGACCAGTTAGATAGAATTCAAATGCAAGATCCAAAATTTCCAGTGATCTCAAATGTCACCGCAGAGTTCGTTAATTCTGCTAAGGAAGCCCATAAATTACTCGTTCAGCAACTGACGTCACCGGTACTTTGGAGAGATTCTATCACTACAATGCTCGACTCAGGGGTCACACATTTTATCGAACTGGGTCCAGGCGGCGTTTTGTGTGGGTTGAATCGTAAAAATGCTAAGGGCATCCCTTGTCAAACTGTGGGTGAGCCCAAAGACGTGGAGGCATTCGATGAATGAAGTGTTAAGTGGTCCAGACCTACAAGGGAAAATTGCCTTGGTTACAGGAGGCTCTAGAGGTATCGGGCACGCGATCTCAGTAGCATTCGCGAACGCAGGGGCTCGGGTAGCAATTATGGACTTGGATGGTGAGGGTGCTGTAGCGGCTGCTGCTTCGCTTCCAGGTGGAGGCCACTCAGGGTACCAGGGCAATGTCGCAGACCAGGACAGTGCTGCAGGAATAGTCAAACAAGTACAGGAAGATCTGGGGCCCGTAGGTATTCTCGTTAATAATGCCGGGATTACCAGAGATAACCTTCTGTTACGTATGAAGGATAAAGAGTTTGATGATGTTATAGAGGTCAACCTAAAGGGAGCTTTCAATTTGACCCGTGCAGTTGGCAGGGGAATGCTCAAGCAGAGAAGTGGAGTAATCCTCAACATTGCCTCAGTGGTTGGGCTGATGGGTAATGCGGGGCAAGCCAACTACGCTGCTTCAAAGGCGGGGTTGATAGGGTTTACGAAGAGCATTGCAAGGGAATTGGCACCACGCGGGGTTCGTTGTAATGCAATTGCTCCCGGATTTATCCGTACAGACATGACTGATGCACTTACAGAAGATCAGATTGGGGCGCTCCAGAGCCAGATTCCGCTTGCAAGATTGGGAGAGCCGAGTGATATCGCAGGTGTCGCACTGTTTCTCGTGAGCCCCGCAGCTTGCTACATTACTGGCCAAGTTTTAGCGGTCGATGGCGGTATGGTTATGGGATAGGGCATTGGGCCCTTTCTTCCGATAGACGAATAAACGGAGGCTACATGAGCGAGTCGGTCGACGCACGGGTGCGTGAGATCATTATTAACGAGCTAGGGGTAGAGCCAGAGAAGGTTACTGATGATGCTTCGTTCGTTGAGGATCTTGGCGCTGATTCCCTCGACACGGTCGAGCTGGTCATGGCGTTCGAAGAAGAATTCGGGCTGGACATTCCCGACGAGGACGCCGAGAAGATGAGAACTGTGGGTGACGCAGTGGGATATCTAAACAAGCAGAGCGAGAACTGAGGTCTCGTATCACTCGCGTAAGATGTTGAATGGGAATAGTAAAGAAGAGCGACTGCGTCGCGTAGTAGTCACTGGTCTTGGCTTGGTTTCACCTGTCGGTAATGATGTGGAATCCTGTTGGACGAGCATGCTGGCAGGTAGAAGTGGAGGGGGACCTGTCACCCTATTTGATGCTACCGATGATTTTGCCTCGCGCATCGCGTGTGAAGTTAAGGGATTTGACCCTCTCGAATATCTGGAGCGCAGGGACGTTAAGCGTCATGATCGCGTGTCTCAGTTTTCTGTTGCTGCATCCGCACAGGCACTCGCCTCTGCAGGACTAGATGGACCTCCTGACGGTGTAGAACCAACTCGCTTTGGTGTCATCTTCGGTAGCGGTATAGGGGGAATATCCACGTTTGAGGAGCAACACAGGAAGTTGATTGAGCATGGTCCTAAAAGAGTCAGCCCATTCTTCATACCCATGTTTATCCCAGATATCTCAGCTGGCTACATATCTATGCGTTGGAATCTCCAGGGACCGAACTATGCTACCGTTTCGGCGTGCGCATCATCGGCTCATGCGATTGGGGATGCCATGCGACATATCCAGCATGGTGATGCAGATATGATGATCGCGGGCGGGGGTGAAGCAACGATAACCCCTATGACATATGCTGGATTTTCCTCCATGAAAGCTTTGTCCACTAGAAATGAAGATCCTGCAGGTGCTAGCCGTCCTTTTTCAGCAGATCGAGATGGCTTCGTAATGGGAGAGGGTGCGGGTGCCCTTGTGCTGGAGGCGCTTGAGTGTGCAGAGGCTAGGGGTGCAGAGATTCTAGCGGAACTCGTTGGCTATGGACTCTCAGCAGACGCTTACCACATCACTGCGCCGCCGCCTGACGGTTACGGAGCTCAATACGCTATGCAGATGGCCCTAGAAAAGGCAGAGGCCAGTCCAGACGATGTCGACTACGTTAACGCTCATGGCACCTCGACAATGGCTGACGCTATAGAGACAACTGCGATCAAAGAAGTACTAGGGGAGCGGGCATATGAAATTGTGGTCGGATCCACCAAATCGATGACTGGCCATTTGCTCGGAGCTACCGGAGCGCTTGAAACGATCGTCTCGATCTTAGTCTGTAGGACTGGAAAAATTCCTCCAACCATCAATTTCCAAACAGCTGATCCAGAGTGTGATCTTGAGTACGCTCATGGTGGAGTGATCGAGCGTCCAGTTCGACTTGCACTCTCGAATTCTTTCGGTTTCGGAGGACACAATGTTTGTCTAGCGATCCGGGGGTGGGACTGATTGACGGTTCTGGCTTATTCCGGCAACGAGGGATGCCAATTCTAGAGAGTATTCAATGAGAGTTGGAACTGGCTACGATTCTCACTGCTTTGCAGAGGATCGCAGGCTCATGCTTGGAGGGGTATATATTCCAGGTCATCCTGGGTTGTCAGGTCACTCTGATGGAGACGCGATTGCCCATGCTGTGATCGACGCAATTTTGGGCGCAGCTTCCATGGGTAATGTCGGCAGTCACTTTCCGCCGGATGATGACACCTGGAAAGGAGCGGATTCGATGGACTTGCTTGAACGAACCAGGCAAATCCTCGAGTACGAGGGTTTTATGGTGGTCAATATCGATGTGACCGTGATTTGTGAAAAACCGAAGATTGCCCCCCATATAGAAGCGATGAAGAAACGATTAGGGGAAGTTTTACAAATTGCTGCGGATTGCGTGTCGATTAAAGGAAAGTCCAACGAAGGATTAGGTTGGATAGGGTCGGGCGAAGGTTTGGCCGTGCACTCTGTGGCGTTAATTAATCGGACTTCGAACTTTCCGGACTCAGGTAGTATAGGAGAAGGAAGCGGGACTCCCTGATCCAACCCTTTACGGGTGTATGGAGGTAGTTGCCAGTGGCAGATTTTCTGTCTTTCATGGACCAGATCCCTGTGGGCTTCCTCTACGTTGGATTAGGAATTGGAGCTGCTGTTGAAAATGTGATCCCAGCAGTTCCGGCTGATACCTTCGTTGCACTTGGTGGCTTTCTCTCAGCGTTCGGCCCTCTCGATAGTCGATTGATTTTTGCTGTTACTTGGTCACTAAATGTAGGATCGGCGCTTGTGATGTATCGGGTGGGATACACTCATGGAAGGCCTTTTTTTATGCAGGGCTGGGGACAACGAGTCCTAAAAAATCACCAGATGGATCGCATGGCACGCTTTTATGAACGATGGGGAACCTGGGCTATTTTTTGGACTCGGTTCCTTCCTGGACTACGAGCAGTGGTCCCGATTTTCGCTGGAATTACGCAGCAGCGGTTTGGACCTGTGGCCGTACCTCTTGCAGCTGCCTCCGCCATTTGGTATGGCACACTGATTTGGTTGGGAGCCTTGACTGGGTACAACCTTGAAGTATTGAGCGCACTTTTGACTCGTACGAGCAGTGTCTTGGCAGTGGTTACGGTCCTTGCACTTTTACCGGTTATCTACTGGTTGTGGCGAACTAAGAACGACGAACCCGATGAATGAACTCAACGTCGATAAATCTTTAGAGGAATCGACTAGGGCTTTTAGGTTAGAGCAGTTCCAGGACTATCTGATCTTCGAACGAGGCCTATCCAAGCGTACCCTTTCTGCATACAAGCATGACTTGGAGAACTGTATAGAGTTCCTTGCTCGGCAAGGTATCATCGATCCAGGCCACGTGACCCCACCGGTTCTCAGGACGTGGATATTCTCTCTCCATGAAACCGGGCTTGCACCATCATCGATAAGGAGGGCTCAGTCAGCTGTTCGAACTTTCTTCCGGTTCTTGGTTGCGGAAGGTTGGCTGTCAGTTGATCCGACAGAGCGTCTGGAAAGTCCGAAAGTTGGGGATCGATTACCTGAGTTTTTGACCAAAGAGGAAATACAGCGACTACTGGATGCTCCGAGTCCGGAGAAGCCACTATACTGGCGTGACCGATCTATCCTTGAGTTACTCTATGCATCAGGTGTCCGTGTTTCAGAGCTTGTAGGACTGCTGATATCTGGATTGGATTTGGACAATTCTTTTATCACAGTGTTTGGAAAAGGTGGCAAAGAGCGGATTGTGCCTATCGGTGCTCCAGCCTTGGCAACTCTAAGAAGGTACCTTAGCGAATTGCGTCCGAAACTCGATCGAGCGGAAGGGAAGGGGCAGGTATACCTGAACGCTCGAGGGCGTCCGCTCACACGAAAATCAGTCTGGAAACTGATCAAAGACTCAGGACGCCGAGCAGCGATAAGCAAGAACGTTTCGCCGCATACGTTGCGGCACACTTTCGCGACGCATTTGTTGGAGGGTGGGGCTGACTTGGCTGCTGTCCAAGAGCTACTGGGTCATGTAGATATTTCGAGTACTCAGATTTATACACACGTAGATCGCGAATACCTACGTAAGATTCACGGGAAATACCATCCCCGTGCCTAGAGTAGTTGATCAGTACTGACCCTTCTGGAGTCTTAGCTTTCTGTCCCTTCGTTACCTGCTCCAGACGTTCTTTTGTCCAATTCTTGAAACAGACCTGGTTGCCCGTCTGAAGTCATTAGAAGTTGGATTGCTTCCGCGAGGACCCGATCTCGTTCCTTACGGAAGTCCGCCTCTGAGCCAACGTCGTCCATGCGCTGAGCTATATTGATGCGGGCCTGCCAGTGAAGATATTCGCGCACGTCTTCATCTGAGAGCAACTCTGCCGGCAGCCCGTCTTCTTCAAGCTGTGTCAGGAATTGTTCAAATTGCCTTTCAGATAGGCTTGGTCTCTCATCGTTTTCAAGAAGTGTCGTTGCAACTTCGAATCCGAATTCGGCAAGCCGAAGTCCCAGAAGAACACGTGTCTCATTCGCGGTTGCGATCAGTTCGCGTTCCATCGTCTTCAAAGTATCGTTTTCAATCTCAAGATCTGGGAAGATCCCACCACCATTGATGAGCGTTCGACCCATAGGAGTGGTTACCCGAGGAAGCGTGTCGAGGTCTTCTTCAATAGGGCGTCCTTCAGCATCTCTGACTCTTTGGAGGGAGCGCCCCAAGGGTGTCAACCATGATCCGGTAGTGAAACGCAGGCGCCGGTTGAAGGGCAGCGGCATTACAGTTTGAACGACACCTTTACCGAATGTGCGTGCACCCATGACTAGTCCACGATCATAATCCTGGAGTGCACCAGCCAAGATTTCAGCTCCCGAGGCTGTGAACTCATCAACCAGTACGACAATCGGTAGATCTGGAACCAACTGAGGCCAGCGATCATCCCAAGAATCAGCAGTAGTCTCACTTGCGGGACCGCCCGGTGCTCTTTGAACGGTGCTGGCAAGCTTCGAACCCTGTTTCAAGAATAGATCTGCCAGCATTAAGGACTCGTCAAGGAACCCTCCGGGATTTCTCCGCAGGTCGATGATCAAGCCCTTGGCTGAGTCCATATCACGTAAGACATCATTCATCTCACTTGCTGCATTACGGGCAACACGGTCCAGAACGACGTATCCAAGTCCACCCTCTAGTCGACCGAAATGAACTGCGGGGCGGTGCACCTGAGCTCTCTCGATATCAAATGCGATTGGTTCGTCAAAACCCTGCCTCTGAATTTTGACCAGAACATCGGTTCCTACAGGTCCTCTGATCGAGTCTGCCGCCATCCCGGTAGTCCACGATGAGGCATCGTGTTCGTTCACTCCAACGATAACATCACCCACCAAAAGTCCTACTTGGTTTGCTGGAGTACTGCGAAAGACAGCTGTAACAGTAATTCTCTCATTCAGCTGAGTAATTTGTAGCCCGATTCCAGAATAGTTACCCGTAGTTTCTTCTTCCCATGCTTCAGATTCGACAGGGGTAAAAAGTTCTGCATAAGGATCCTGAAGTGCCTCGATCAACCCATCAATCGCTGCTTCCCAAAGTATGGAGTCACTGAACTGATCCATGTGCAATTGGGTGATGGCCGAGACTGCACTATCAAGGATTGCAAGCTGAGGGCGGTTATCCTGTGCACTTGAATCCGATGGAATGCGTGTGTTCTGGGCCTGTGCTGAAGTTGTTGTCAGAACCAGGATCAATGTCACTAAAGATATGCGATGTATCATTAAGTGCGCCCTCGGCAGCAGCATGTCAGGTTCAGTAATCCTTAAACACCCTTACAAGAAGCGGCGTTCCCCTAGTAATATTCCAAGTTTGGCATCCCATCCCTGCAACAAGCAGACGGGAACGGATACCTTTACTTTGCCCTTCCCGAAAGGGTCGGTGCTAAGAGTGGATAACTTAAAATGGCCACACGGCCCATGAACAATACCGATGTCCGCCCCCCGCTGAGGGTGGCACTTGTTCAATTCAAGCCCACGAAAGCTGAAGTGTCAGCAAACGTGGAGGCCATTCAACGCACGATCGCAAGTCAGTCTGATTCTACTGATCTTATCGTATTCCCGGAGACTTCACTCAGTGGGTACTTCCTAGAAGGAGGTGTGGCTGAGTCTGCAGTAACTATTGAAGAACTCATCGAATTGTTGGGTTCCCCGCCAGAAATGAGTCCGGACGTGGTGATCGGCTTTTACGAACGCTGGCGGCGGAGGCTCTATAACAGTGCTGTGTATCTAGAGGCTGGTGAGGACACATGGAAGCTAAGACATGTTCACCGAAAGATGTTTCTGCCGACTTATGGAGTCTTTGATGAAGCACGTTTCGTTGAGCCAGGCACGGACGTTCAGGCTTTTGAAACAAGATTTGGTCGGATAGGGATGCTGATTTGTGAGGATATGTGGCATTCTTTGCCGGCCACCATTCTAGCCCTTGGTGGTGCAGAGCTGTTGGTAGTGCCTAGCGCCTCTCTTGCACGAGACTTCTCAGCCGCAGGTGGCCGTTCTCGGAACTTGGAGCGATGGGAACAAATAACCTCGGGAGTTGCACTTGAGCACGGGATTTTTGTGATTGCAGCTCAACTCGTTGGCTCTGAGGGGGGCAAGCTATTTCTTGGAGGATCCATCGCAGTTGGGCCGGATGGGACCTTCCTAGCACGAGGTCCTCTTCTAGAGGAAGCCGTTACATTGGCCTCGCTTGATGCGGGATCAATTAACCGGTCGCGGGTGGCTTCTCCTCTTCTAGCCGACCTTGAGCAAATGCTGCCCCACCTTCAGAGATCGCTTGAGTCAACACGACCTCATGGGGTTCTTGAGGACTCACATGCGCCATTCGAGAATGAAGCTGAAGAGGTGGTTGTTGAGGGACTGGTAGGTGATGGACCCCGACCGAATGAAGATTTGGGAGTAATCCACGAGGCGGAACTCAACCTTGACTTTGATCTAGTCGAAAAAACTCTGATAGAGTTCATTCGGGACGAAGTTTGTAGGCAAAGAGAGTTTGAGAGAGTAGTTGTGGGTGTTAGTGGCGGAGTGGATTCGGCTGTATCTCTTGCTTTAGCCTGTAAGGCTTTGGGTCCTGAAAACGTTTATGGGTTTCGTCTCCCGTATAGAACCTCAAGCCAAGAAAGCCTTGAGCATGCAGCTCTCGTTCTTGATATGACCGAAGCTCAGGCTCAGACCATTGAGATTTCGGATCCCATAGACCTGTACGTGAAAGAGTACGAGCCTGAGATATCGCCTCTTCGTAAGGGTAACCTCATGGCCCGGCTGCGCTCAGTGATACTCTTCGACCAATCGGCTAAGCTAGGAGCGCTTCCGCTCGGTACGGGGAATAAGAGTGAGAGGTTGCTTGGATATTTTACTTGGCATGCTGATGACTCTCCACCAATCAATCCCTTGGGTGATCTCTTCAAGACGCAGGTGTGGGCTTTTGCGAGGCACTTGGGTATCCCAGAGGTGATTATCGAGAAGCCTGCCACGGCTGATCTCGTGAAGGGGGTTACTGATGAAGACGAGATTGGTATCTCGTATCATGCAGCAGACCCAATCCTTTTCGGTTTGGTTTCCGGCTACAGTGTTGAGGAACTCGCGCGGGGTGGGTTTAACCAAGAGGAAGTCGAACTCGTTTGGAAACGGCTCCAGGCAACACACTGGAAGCGTGAACTCCCTACTGTCGCAGTTCTTTCTTCAAGCGCGATTGGAGAGTTCTATCTCAGACCGGTCGACTACTGATCCCCCAAAGTCCTTAGCTACAAAATACGAGCGGGTTGAAACTCTAGGTCAGCTGATAGGTCTGCTTCTCGGAGATAATTTTGCAGCCCAAAGTCCTGAGTTCATATCCGAGAAAAAGATATGACCTTTATGAGGTTGGGCGCCCCAAACGCTTACCTGGTTCCTGAGAAAGCCGCCAGGATCCTGGGGTTTGTAGACGGCGATTTCCCGACCCTGGTGTGCGAGATTTCCCATTAGCTCACCAGATATATCTACGACGCGCAGACCACCTTTATAGTATGCTTGGTAGAGCACATCATCTTCAATCCACAGGTTGTGTGTCCCAGACTCTGGGATCTCGTAACGTGCCACATCGAGTGGTTCTTCAGGATCTGTGAAATCAATGATATGGAGATAGCCTCGCATGCGCCCCTGCACACCTCCTTCACCGGTAACAGCGTTGTAGGGACGGTTGTCACTTCCTCGTCCAGCCCAGGGCTCATTGACACCACCACTCATCTCGTCTCCAAGAAACAAGTAGAATTTCCCGGTTGACTCCTGGTGATATGGAAAAGCTGCGTGGGTAGCACCCACTGGATATGGGACATTGGTTACGAATACGGGATCTTCTATCGTGCCGCCCCATTTGCCATTCCCAACATCAACGACAACCACACCATTTTCCCATTCTGAGGAATACGCGATTCCATCGTGCACCCAAACATCATGCACGCGGCTGTTTGGGTGGTTGTACTCACTCACATACATCGGATTGTATAGATCGCGGACATCGATGATGACGTACTTGTCCCCTCCAGCAAGTGCGAAAAGGTAATCTTCGGTCGCGAACATATTGTGAACGCCGCCTGTGACACCGTTTGTTTCAAACGTTGAGGCGATAATAGGGTGAGCTGGGTTTGCCATATCCAAGATCACCACGCCATTACTCCGGTTAGAAGCTCCCTCGCGGGAGAGGGCCGCATAGCGACCGCTCGGTGGAGCTTTCACGTCGTTCACTGTTCGAGCGTCGATCTGGATTGAATCTGTTGCGAACATGTTGGTCGGGTCAGTGACGTCCCAGAAGTAAGCCCAGCCGGCGGCCGACCAAGTGCCAGTGATCGCGTAGTCTCTTCCATCAAGCCCCTCAAATACCCAGAGGTCCGATGTGTGAGAGCTTCGAACTGCACCTTGCCCTTGCAATTCAATCGGCTGAACGATTCCACGGCCGTGTACCAATACTGTCTTACGGCTGGTAAGGGATCCTGATAGTGCGAGAACTGTATAGCGTCCAGGAACTTCGGCCACGAACGAACCCTCGTTCATGATTGCTGCGGAACCGGGTGCCCTTATCGAGTCATCAGGTATAAAGGTATATGCCCAAGTCACTGGCAGATCTTCGATTCTTCCTCCTGGTCCTAGACCAGTAGCAGAGAAACGGAGCACATCTCCTGTTCGTGCTTCGTCGCTTCCTCCTTCAATCAAAAGTTCAGTAGCTGGGAATGGCCTCACCGTGTGCAAGGTCTCCACAGAGGTTCCTTCAATTGATGCTGTGAGCGTCACTGTTCCCTCGGAATGTCCGGTCATTGCTCCGTAGGAGTCGACTGATGCGACTGAAGGATCAGATGTTGTCCACGTAAGCACAGGCGCCGGGCGCCTGGTTCCATCTGCATGGAAGGCGATAGGGTGATGGGCTAGGGTCGTCCCAACGAAGAGGGCTGGTGCAGATGGGTTGAGATCGATGGTGTTTATGCCTGGCCAGGAGATACTGACGGGTATCCTTAGTGTGGGAGTTTCTTCACGAATACCTGTTGGGAGTACTGCTGTAGCTATAATCTCGAAGTTTCCAGCGCTGAATGCCTGAACCATACCGTTTCGCACGCGTAGAGCCTGGCGGGGTGCCGCGTAACGGATAGGGATATCGACCAAGGTCCCGGAAGCATCAAGCACCCGAACGGTCAGTGGTACAGAACTTCCAACTTCGAGCGAAATAACCCCAGGCTCGGCTAACAACCGCAATCCACTTTCTTGGCTTGTAAGACCGATCGGAAGAAAAAGAAAAAAGTTCAAGACAAGCAAATGTCGGATATATCTCTTCATCATCATTACCCTGGAGCTGTGCAAGACTAGGACTTCAACATGTACATTTGTTGACGTTACCCCAAGCCGGCAAGAGAATCAGGGTCACGAGAACTCATGAAAAACCTCCAGAAGGGTGTGCCCCGCATGAACGAGCGAACGTCATTTTCACTCTCAATCGTCACCTTGAGCATTGTTCTCGCGGGTACCGCTTGTACACAGAATCAAGTCACCTCCCCTGAAGAGCAATTTGGTTTCGCGATAGGAACCGACTACGAACTGATCAATTATGAACAGTTACACGAGTACTGGATCAAGTTAGCCGGTGAATCTGACCGTATGATTTTGGATACGCTTGGATTAACTGAGGAAGACCGGCCTCATATCCAGGCGATTATCACTTCTCCAGAGAACCACAGGAACATAGACCGCTACCGCGAGATTTCCCGCAGGATGGCCAAGGCTGAGGGAGTCAGTTCCTCTGAAGCCCTGGAATTAGCTGAAGAAGGCAAGGCGATTGTTTGGATTGATGGGGGACTGCATGCCACCGAAGTACTCGGTGCACATCAACTCACAGAACTCGTCTACCGGATGAATTCCAATAGTGATGCCGAGACGCTCCGTATCCTTGATGACGTCATTTTGTTGGCTACCCACGCGAACCCGGACGGTCAGTCGCTAGTCTCCGATTGGTATATGAGACATGAAAATGAGTTAGAGCGTTCTACTTCAGAAGTTCCTGTCCTCTATAACAAGTATGCCGGGCACGACAATAACCGTGATTTTTATATGGCTGCGCTCGCCGAGTCTCAGAATATGAACACCTCGGCATATCGGGATTGGTATCCCCAGATCATCTATAATCATCACCAGACTGGACCTGCAGGAACTGTCATGTTTGCGCCACCGTTCCGCGACCCTCCGAACCATTATCTGGATCCACTTATCATGACAGGACTGGATCAGGTTGGATCTGCGATGCATCAAAGGTTCGTTCGGGAAGGGAAGGGTGGCACCACAATGAGATCTGGAGCATCCTACTCGACGTGGTGGAACGGCGGGCTGAGAACTACTCCATACTTCAAGAACATGATTGGTCTGCTAACAGAGACGATCGGCCATCCTACACCCATTGAGATACCGTTTATCCCTGATCGGCAGATGCCCCACGGTGACCTGCCATTACCGGTCGAGCCAGGAACCTGGCACTTTCGTCAGTCTATTGAATACTCACAGACCGCAAATTGGGCTGTTCTCGATTACGCGTCACGAAATTCAGACCATCTTCTCTACAACATCTGGCAGATGGGTACGAACTCAATCGAACGCGGCAATGTCGACACTTGGACTACGTACCCGTTTGAAATCGATGCTCTTGCTGAGACGGTGCAGCGGGGTTCAAGGGATGATTGGGAACAGGCTCTGCGCAAACCCGAAGATCGAGACCCTCGCGGATTTATCATTTCCTCTGGACAGAGGGATTTTCTGACTGCCACAAAGTTCGTGAATACGCTTCTCTATAACGGTGTAGATGTTCATCGAGCGACAGCTGATTTCACAGTTGATGGGCGATCTTATCCAGTGGGTTCATATGTAGTGAAAACAGCGCAAGCATTTCGTCCACATGTGCTGGACATGTTTGAAAAGCAGGAACACCCAAACGATTTTCCATATCCTGGGGCACCTCCTACGGCTCCCTACGACAACACAGGTTGGACGTTGGCTTGGCAGATGGGTATTGATTTTGATCGCATCTTAGAGGGCTTTGATGGGCCTTTTGAAGTAATTGATGAAATCATTTCAACACCACCTGCTGGCACGATCACGGGCCAGCAGAATTCAGCCGGGTATATCGTCGACCACATCAACGATGCGTTCATAGCAGTCAACCGAGTACTCGCCGCGGGTGGAAGTGCGCACTGGTACATGGATGAGGTAGTTGCCGGGGGACTGAGCTTCGGTGAGGGTGCTTTTTACCTCGAAATTGATAGAGCGAGTATCGAGCAGCTTGCAGAGGAAAAAGGATTGAGTTTCGTAGGGGTGACCAGCCCACCAACAGGAAGCTCAATGGAGTTGAGCCCAGTACGAATTGGATTGTGGGATCGATACGGTGGCTCGATGCCCTCCGGGTGGACACGAATGATTCTCGAGGATTTTGAGTTCGACTTCGACGTATTGTATCCCCCCGATTTTGATAATGCTGACCTAAACGAATACGACGTACTCGTGTTCGAAGACGGAGCGATCCCAGCTACTGCAGATGGTGGACAAGGGGGTGGCCCGGATCCTGCTAGCATACCCGAAGAATTCAGGGGTCGTATAGGCGCGGTGACCATCAACCAGACTGTGCCGAGAATCCTTGATTACGTGAGGAACGGAGGGGTAGCGGTCACGATTGGGACCTCTACGAGCCTCGCAATGCATGCTGGGCTTCCAATTTCGAATCACTTGGTTGAAAATGGGGCGCCGCTTCCCCGTGAAAAGTATTTTACACCGGGATCGGTACTTGATATGAAGGTTGAACATGTTAGCCCGCTCACACACGGCTTTGGGGAAAGAGCTAACGTGCTTTTCAGCCATAGCCCGACGTTTAGACTGTCAGCTGGAGCTGATCCGCAACGGATTCGAACAGTCGGTTGGTATAACACCGAGGAACCACTCAAGAGTGGTTGGGCTTGGGGTGAGGAATACTTAGTCGGTGGGATTGGAGCGGTAGAGGCAGACTACGGTGAGGGTAAACTCTTTATATTCGGCCCCAAGATCACGTTCCGTGCGCAGCCCCATGGTACCTTTGGGTTCCTGTTCAATAGTATCTATTACGGGGCTGCTAACTGAACTGCGGTTTCGGGATTGGAAGTCAGTTCGCCTGATCAAGCGGTCGCACGAGTAACTCGCTTACTGCCATATGTTCGGGTGAGGTAACAGCAAAGAGAACTGTGTCAGCGACATCCTGAGGCCGGAGTCTCCTTTTGCCCTCCCAGGCTTTGTCCCAAGCATCCTTATAGGGGCCATGTGGTACACCTTCATAGAGTTCAGTGGCCACCTGTCCTGGTTGAACATCCGTGACTCGGATTCCATGAGCAGCACCAAGTTCCAGATGTAGCCCCCATGAAAGTGCTCTGACAGCAAACTTCGTCGCTGCGTATACCGTTCCACCGGGGAAGGGTCTCCGGCCCGCGATCGACCCGATCATCACAATATGACCAGATCCTTGTTCAAGCATGGTTGGCAATACAGCTCCGATACCGTGGAGAACTCCATTCACATTTACATCCACCATGCGTTTCCAGTCAGATATCCGCCGATCGATTATCGGGGAAGCGGGCATCGTTCCAGCATTATTCACGAAGATGTCAGTTCTACCAAATTCCTTATTTGTGGCTTCTACTAGTGCTTCTACATCCGATAATTCAGTGACGTCGGTGCGGTGAGCTAATGCGTAGTGTCCCTCAGATTCCAATTGGGAAACTAGTACTTCGAGGCGGTCTAAACGTCGAGCAGCAACCGCTACTTTCGCCCCCGCTCTCGCCAGTGTTAGCGCAGTCGCTTCTCCAATACCGGATGATGCTCCAGTAACAATTGCAACACGACCTTGGAGTGTCCGTTCTTCTCCTTGAGAACTCAGCTTGTGACTCCGGTTCCTGCTTGAGCCAGGAGAATCAGTAGCGCCCTCTGGATACCTAAGGCTCCATCACGGTTGATGAACCATTCCCCAGGTGAGTGCGCACCGCTGCCCTGACCACCACCGCCTATAGTTATAGCAGGGATCCCTTGAGAGATGGGAATATTCGAGTCAGTAGAACCTCGACCCAGTGAGGGTTCGATTCCGAGATGGCGGCTGACAGCGATAGCCTGCTGGACGAATGGCTCGGATTCTGAAATCTCACCAGATGGACGATCACCGATCAATTCCATTTCAAGCGAGAGCTCAGCTCCATCGCGGCGTTGGGTGTTTGATTCCTCGACAGCTCGGCGAACTGAACGTTGAAACACCTCGTCGATAGCCCGGAGGTTTTCGGGGCTCTCCGAACGCATATCAACCTCCATCCAGGCTTCGAATGGGATCGAATTGACGGAAGTTCCTCCCCCTATCCTGCCCACGTTGTAGCTTGTTCGTGGTCCAAACTGTGTGATCGCATCAGCGGCGAGATCGAAGTAGTCAATTGCGCGCCCGAGAGCGTGCGCTGGGTTGGGGAGCCCAAATGCACCCCACGAATGTCCGCCAGGTCCTCGGACAGTAACCCGGTATCTGTGTGAGCCAAGTCCCTGGTGGGTAATCCCGGTATGCCCGGTACCATCGATAGAGATGAATGTGTCAATCTTCGGGCCACCTTCACGGAAAAGATGCTTCATCCCGCGAAGATCTCCGATGCCTTCCTCACCGACAGTGCCAATAAAAAGGAGATCGGCAGTTGTCTGCAACTCAGCTTCATTTAGAACACGAAGCAGTGCAAGGACCGCAGTTAAGCCACGGGTGTCATCTCCTATACCAGGAGCAAAAAGAGTGTCCCCTCTTTGTCGGACAGTGACATCCGTGCCTTCCGGGAAAACAGTGTCGAGGTGTCCCGCAACAGCAACAACCTCATCCGAACCTGTACCTCTCCTGAGCGCGATGACATTGCCTTCCGTATCGGTCCAGGCTGAATCGACTCCAAGATCGAGAAGCATCTCCAGGAATCGCTCACCTCGCTGGTCTTCATTAAACGGGGGAGCCGGTATCTCCGTGAGTTCAAGTAAGTCCGCCATCGTTCTGGCATCCCTTTCCTCTACGAGCTCCAGTGCACGTACCACCGAGGGTAGCGCTACGAGTGCAGCTACCTGTGCCTCATAATCGGCATCCTGCCCGGACACTGATTGCGGAGCACTAAGTACTGCCCCTCCAATAAAGAAGGTCACAGTGCGTTTGAGTAAGTTCATCACGCCCGCGCTCCGTCGTCTGTGTTCATTTATTAAGTACTGATAGCTCTTATGTGCCTCAATAAGATAGCTAAAGAAGCCATCCTGGCCCCTATCACAAGTCCTACCGACCTCTAACTGCATAAACTGGGCCAGGCTTTAACACATGGCAGGTTGATTTTAATGTATGTTTAACCGAAGGTTTGCCCGACTGCTAAACCCCGCAATCCCAAGGGTTAGGTGCCATAACAGTGGAGTATCTTAGACGGTGAAGCATGAATACCCTGCGACCCTGCTTCTTCCTGCACCGGTAGTCAAATGGTTGGCTGCCGTTGGTAGGGTTGCCCGTGTCACTGCTGAACATGCCGGGGAGCTCGGACTTTTAGCATGGCGTATTCTCGTGGCGATTGTTCGGCTCAAAGTATCAAGGCGTGACATAACTACGCAGCTTTACATCATGGGTGTGCAGAGTTTGCCCATCGTTTTCGTGACAGCATCCTTGGCGGGGATTGTTACGAGTCAACAGGGTGGCTACCAGCTAATCTCGTCTTCGCCGCAATATGTGCTTGGGACGCTAGTCGTGCAGAGCGTGATCCTTGAGTTGGCCCCTTTGCTGACAGCTATCGTTTTGGTAGGGAGAATCGGTGCACGTATCACGGCTGAGCTTGGGACGATGGTTGTTTCAGAGCAGATTGATGCCTTCGAGTCATTGGGCCGGGATCCGGTGGCGATTCTTGCCGCTCCACGCTTCATCGCAGGTGTGATCACGCTACCGCTCCTGGTCGGTTTTGCGGACGTGATTGGTATTGCGGCCGGAATGATTGCAGCGAACCTCACCATCGGCCTGGGCAATGAAACATTTATCTACGGAGCCCGTCTATTTTGGCACAACTGGGACTTAGTCTATGGACTCTCCAAGTCCATCGTCTTTGGAGCAGCAATTCCGCTCATCTCGGTCCATATGGGTCTTCGTACACGAGGGGGAGCCGAGGGTGTTGGCCTTAGCACGACCCAAGCGGTGATGTTCATGATCCTGACGATACTGATTCTGGACGCCATGTTCCCACCGCTTATGCTACAGTAGGAATATCAAGACTGTGATTACTTATCGAGATATCCATAAATCATTTGATGCACCGGTACTCTCCGGTGTGGATATGGTGGTTGAGACAGGGGAGATGTTTGCGCTTTTTGGGCCTTCAGGCACCGGGAAAAGCGTACTCCTGAAGACTACAATTGGGTTGGTAGTGCCAGACCGAGGAGATGTAGAGATTGACGGCCTTTCAGTCTACGAGAGTGATCCAGTTGCCCTGTTGAAACTGCGCAGCAAGGTTGGATACGTATTCCAGCACTCGGCTCTATTTGACTCTCTCACAGTACTAGACAACGTAGCGATGGGTCTCCCTGAGGATACCCTGCAAAGACTTTCAACCGCGGAAAAAGCTCGTCGAGTATGGGAAGCGCTAGAGACTGTCAATTTGGAACCGGCCGAAGTGCTCTCGAAGATCCCTTCGGAACTCTCGGGCGGAATGAAAAAAAGAGTAGGGATCGCGAGAGCGATTGTTGGTGGTCCAACGATCCTCTTGTGGGATGAGCCCACCACCGGCCTTGATCCAGTCAACACTGCAGCAGTCGAGCGACTCATCAAGAGGCTCTCAAAAGAGCTAGAGGTTACGTCACTACTTGTGACCCATGATGTGGAGGGTGGTCTGGATATTTGCGATCGAGTGGCGATGTTGGATGGGGGAATTATTAGGTTTTGTGGGACTCCCCTCGAGTTTAGGGCTTGCCCGGACCCGGTGGTCCAGGCGTTCGTAGATCGTGCAGCAGCGGAGGCTGCTTTAGATATGGTTACTGATACCTATGTCTGAGTCTAAAAAGAGCGAGAGGTTAGGGAGAGGTACTCCCACTGATGCAGAGCTACTGGCAGCTGTTCCCCGAAGAGCGACTGGGAGACAAGCACGCCTAGGCCTATTCGTGATCTTAGGCCTATTGTCCTTTGTCACAGTCCTCTATTGGATGACTGATCCTGCGACCTTCCGAGGGCGGTACATGCTCGTGACTACGATGGAAGACGCGGGTGGGGTCCGTGGTGGTGACCCAGTTTCCATGAAGGGCATTATCATCGGCCGTGTCCACGACTTTGAACTAATACGAGGTGAGAGAGTCACGATCACCGCAGAGATTGAGGGTGAGTGGGAGATCCCAGTCGGCTCACTTGCGAGGCTCGGTAGCGCTGGCCTGTTTGGTGGGCGTACGCTTCTCATTGATCCCAGCGGAGCAACCGAATATTACGAACCCTGGGATACAGTTCAAAGCGCGAATATGCAGGTGGTGGATCTTCTGGATTCTGCCGGGGAACTTTCCGGCCAAGCCGGAGATGTAATGACCCAGATCGAGACTCTGCTTGATGCCGAGACGATTGGGGCGGTCCAGGGCAGTGCACGCGAACTTGAGGTTTTGCTTACTGAATTCGGGGACGGTGTTCGCGAGCAGCGTGAGGCACTCGGGTCACTCACTGAAAGTCTGAGTCGCTCAGCGGAAGGGCTTGAGGATGCTACAAGTGGACCTGAACTCGCTCGTGCTGTTGCCAGGGCAGATTCGGCAATGGCCATGCTCACCAATACTGGCGACAACCTAGACAGTGCAGCTGAATCACTGCGTTCAGTTCTGAGTCGGATCGAAAGAGGGGAAGGGACTCTTGGTCGGCTTGTTCAAGATGACCAGCTCTACAACAGTCTCACTAGCGCGGCCGAGGGCATAACAGCATTTCTAGCGGATCTTCAAGAGAACCCTTCGAAGTATATCAATCTGTCCATCTTCTAGCGGACAGTTCTAAGAGACTACCAGCCCGGTGCTATGTTGAAGCCCCAGTGCCAGCTCTTTTGGGGTCGTTGCCAAGGGTACGCGTAGTAAGCTTCAACTATCAGAAAGCCCAATACATTAAGCCTCGCAGAAACTCCCGTTGAGAAGACTGGTACACGCTCGTAGCCGGAACGGCTGAATGCGAGTACCGGAGGATTGTCTGAGTCCCAAGCGAGGCCTGCATCCGCAAATGCCACGAGCTCAACAGGCACAAACTGGAAATTGATTAAGCCATACTGCTCGACACCGATCAACGGTATTCTGAACTCAAAGTTTGCGACCGCGAGTTGTTGACCCTGGAGGCGGTTGAAGGCCATACAAGTGCCTCCACTAGAGCTCGAACCCGGGGGACTACATTCGCTTGCGCTGAAACTCTGGTATGAATAGCCCCGGATAAATGTTTCGTAGCCCAGGAATAGAGGACGGAGCATACCAAAGCCGTCAGAGCTGCTTTCTTCAGGAGAGAGCCCATATCGACCGTAGTGAACTGTTCGCAAGCCGACAGTGAGGTTCTTGGTCGGAGCGAAATACCGGCGCCAATCAGCTATTACGGTCGTAAAGCTTGCGGTACCTTGAGTTTGCTCAATCGAGAAGCGGTACCGACCTCCACGAATTGGTGACACGAATCCGAAGATGGCGTTGTCACCTACGAGCGCCACTGAAGCTTGAGCCATAGTCAGTGGCTTAGGTGTCATAGCGTCGAGGCTCTCTCGTTCCCACCCGATAATCTGACCGAAAGCATTGGTGTAGTACTTCTCCAACTCTATGTCATAACTGTAGCGTACAGCACCCAGAGAAACTTCGAAGCGTTGGGATGAGGAAAACGGATAAGCGAGCTGGCCGTTCAGAGAGGTAGTGAAGATCCGGAAGCGGTTTAAGCCGTAGTAATCGCCAGATTCATCAGATCCGAAACTGTAGTAACCCATTTGGTATGGGATCCTTCCAGCGCCTACACCCCAGTTCCATCTGTTACTCAAGTTTGTATAGAATACTTCTCCGCCGATGTCCTTAAAGGTGCCTTGCGCCATGAGCGCAGCTCCGAGGACTCTGTCTCCTAGCATATCACTGAAATATGCCGAGGCGCCTCCACCCACGTAGTTGCCAAAGTTGTCAGTTCCAACACCGAGAGTGGGTTGGCCAACGAAATCAAGCGTAAGGCCAGACTCGTTACTCGACTCGTATTGCTCAATCGCTGAGCTCGGCCATGTGCTGGAAGGCAGTAGTCCGGTTTCTGCGTCAGCTAGGTATGTCGCTATACGGCTGAAGCGGTCTGGCATCGTTGGAGGGAGCTTACGACCTAGTTGGTCTTCAGGATTTTCGACTACTGAAATCTCAGGTAGTTCCTCATCTAATTCCTTGGTATAGACGTGGAATTCGAGTTCGTCAAAGACTGTGTATGCAATCAGGCCGCTTCCTGGGGCTACACTCATTGCAGGTGCCAGATAGGTATGTCCGCTCACACCTGTTGCTAGGTTGGTTACTCTACTTATGCCGCCATTCTCAAGGTTCAACTTATAGATGTCACTGAAGCCATCTTGGTCGGAGATGAAGTAGAGGCTTTCACCATTATCCCCGAATTGCGGGTTGATATGCTTCACATTCCCGAATACTGGGATCGGCCTGATTTCACCCGTCGCTACCTCGATCATAGCAAGCTGGAAACTGTTGTATGTGAGCAGCTCAAAATTGGTGGCCGCACCCCTATCGCTCGTAAAAGCGATGTTGCGTCCATCCGGCGACCACGAAGGTTGCAGGTCGGCGTACTTGTCTTGGGTGAGTTGAGTGGTCTCACTAGTCTCTAGATCGTAAAGAAAAAGATCGGTGATCCCTCCGACTGAGCCTGAGAATGCTATATAGCGTCCATCCGGCGACCAGGCAGGATTACTTACCGCACCAATACGTTCCTCAAACTTGATCCTACGCTGGACGACACCGTTTCGGGTTGCCGCTATAGCCATCTCGTTATTTCCGCCTGCGGATACGACGTATGCAAATTGTTCGGAATCTGGTGACCACGTCCCAGAGGAATCGATGTAGCGTAATGCCTCGACATGAGGATCTGATTCGGCGCTCGCGAGTTTTCTGATGATCTCACCAGTCCTGGTATCAGCCATGTAGAGGTCAACCGAAAAAATGTCTTTCTCGGAAAGGAAGGCTACATAGCGTCCGTCTGGACTTATTGAGGGTTGGATGTTGACGCTTCCCGAGCCCGTACTTGGGGCAAGAAGCAGGTTTCCTTGATCAGCAGGAGCACTGCGGCCTTCCATGATCGGAAAATATTCTTCCCCCACCTTCTCCTTCCATCTCACCGAAAGTGTGTCCGTCGACATCCCGAGCACGTCCTCGATTGCTCCCTCAAAACCAGCACGTAAGGCGCGTCGGTATATCGAGATGACTGCGTCATCGCCGTATGTGCCACCGATGTAAGCCCACAGTGCCTGACCAAATCGATATGGAAAGAATCTCGACTCACGTGTCATCTGCTGGATCGTAGGCAGATCGTCACGCCGAATTGCGTCACGTATCCACATCGCGGTTAGTGGGTCATCTCGTCCCACCGAGAGGTACTCGGCCATTCCCTCAATCAACCAAAGAGGTAAGGTCGATAATCCCTGCAAGCCTCCACCACGTCTTGATTGCGCGATGTTGTACTGGAATGCATGGACCAACTCATGACCGAGGACATGGTCTGTATCCCAATAAGACCCTGCGAGTGGCATGATTACTCGGTTCTTGAGCGATTCAGTTACACCGCCAGTGCCCTCGCCTATGAACCCCGAAAGTGTGTTCGTTTGTTGGAAGTCTGGATGATCGGCGTATAGGATGATTGGTTTTGTACGCTCAAATTCGTGCTGGAAGGTTCTCGCAAACCGCTCGTACCAACGCTCGCCCATTCTCGCGGCATCTAGGACGGCTTCAGTTTCTTCTGGATAGTAATGGATATCAAAATGTTCTGTGCGCAGGATCTCGAAATCAAAATCGTCAAACTGCACCTTGTTACGACCGAAGTATTGTCCTGATGCGGTTGGCGGAATGATTGCAAGAAGCAAGGTCGCTAATCCGAGTGTCCATACTACCCTGGTTCGTTCTAACGCCATCTTAGATAAGAGTATCTTTCCCAACATGTACCGCCTCATCTGAGGTGCTGCCCAGTCTGCGAACTAGGACGAGTGCTTTTACTACCCTCTCACATACCGAGTATACCAATTAAAGGTTCGTTAGATGATTGGAGAAGTGTCTAGCAGAAACTCCGGTAACGGACAACTAGTTCACCATACGTTGACGGGTTGGATGATCACCACCGAGATTCTTTGGGTTCTATCGCTAAAAAGCAAGCAAGATTCTTGCCACGGCTGTGTGGTCACGGATCCGGTATTTCTCAAGTGGTGAGCACTGTGATGAATAAACGACTATCGCTACTAGGATGGACACTGATCTTGGTTGTCTGTGCTTGTCAGGATGCTGGTTCGCCGGCGCTGTCTATCTCTCTTGAAGAAATGCCCTCTCCCGCTTCTAGTCCAAGTGGTGAGCCATTCCTGTCCTCTTCCGAGGACGGGGTCTATTTGAGTTGGCTGGAAGAGGTAACTCCGACGATGTACGAGTTGCGCTTCTCAATGCTCCAAGATGGTGAGTGGAATAAACCAGGTGTGGTCGCTGCTGGTGACGATTTCTTCGTAAACTGGGCAGACTTTCCCTCAGTTCTACCGGGTCCCCAGGGCAGCCTATGGGCACACTGGTTACAGCGCGGGTCAGAGGGTGGCTACGACTATGGAGTGCGAGTTGCTGAGTCTGGCGACGGAGGTAAGACGTGGTCGGAGCCGTGGACCCCGCATGAGGATGGTACTCCGACAGAACACGGGTTCGTCAGTATGATGGCATCCGGTTCCGGAATAGGAATCGTTTGGCTTGATGGACGAAAATTCGTTTCGGAAATAGATGGGGAACCGGCTCCACGTGAAATGACCCTTCGCTTTCGAGAGATCCAAGTGGGGGGGAAACCTGGTCCCGAAACGCTTATTGACGCTCGCGTTTGTGACTGCTGTCAAACGGATGCGGTGGTCACCCCATCAGGACCTGTGGTCGTCTACAGAGATCGGACTGACGCGGAGATCAGAGATATCTATGCCACACGATTCCTGGATGGTAACTGGACTGAAGGGGTTTCTGTCCACCAGGACGGCTGGGAGATCGGTGGTTGCCCTGTGAATGGACCTGCGGTCGCGATGGCAGGGGACCAACTTGCGGTGGCTTGGTTCACCGGGGCTGAGGATGTTCCGCGAGTGAAGATCGCATTAGCGAGGGCGGAGGGGCTGGAATTTGAGGAACCAATTCAGCTAGATGATGGAGATCCTGCTGGCCGAGTAGATGTGCTTGGACTGTCAAATGGGGATTTCCTGGTGAGCTGGCTAGAGAGAACTGGTGGCGAGACTGCCGAGGTACGAATGCGCCGGATTCGGTCAGATGGAGCTATCAGTGAAGCTGTTACGATTACTTCTTCGTCCTCCGCACGCGCAAGTGGGTTCCCCAGAATAGCACAGAGTCCAGATGGAAGTCTGGTGATGGCCTGGACCGATGTCTCAACGTCACCTGCCCAAGTGCGGATTACGCGGGTTCATTTGGAGGATTGATGAAGACCACGCGCGTGGTGGTGGTGTTTCTCTTAGTTGCTATATCGGCTTGCGCAATTGATGCCACGTCGGGTCCGCCACAACTCGGTGCTCCCATTCCAGGATATACAGCGGCGACACTTGAGGGTGACAGCGTATCCTTGGCATCCCTTCGAGGTGAAGTCGTCCTCCTAAACCTTTGGGCTACCTGGTGTGCACCGTGTCGACAAGAGACTCCTTTTCTCCAAGAATTATTTGAGGAGCATCAAGAAGATGGCCTCCATCTCGTAGGAGTTTCTTTGGACACTGGTGCGGCAACAGAACAGGTTGAGAGGTTCGTTCAGGACTATGGGGTTACCTATACCATCCTCCATGACCCTGAAAATAGGGCTATGGAGCTTTATCGGGTCCTGGGTCTTCCGGCGACGTTCCTTATCGATCGAGAAGGGGTACTCCAATGGATGCGTTACGGCCCAGTTGGAGAGACTGATCAGGAGTTTTTGTCTGAACTTGGGGACGCTCTAGGTTGAGAGCAGTTGATCCAGATAAGGTCGAAACCCCAATCGGTTATGTAGATCTCCAGAGGGTCCGATCGAACGCCAAGAAAATAGCCTCCTATTGCAAGGAGCACGGTCTTAATTGGCGTCCTCACATAAAGACTCATAAATCCAGGGAAATTGCTCGCCTGCAAATTGACGCGGGAGCGACTGGGATTACTGTGGCTACCCTGCGCGAGGCAGAAGTGATGTCGACAGTGACCGAAGACTTGCTACTCGCGTACCCGCCTGTTGGGGACCTAAAACTCAAGCGACTCATTCAACTTCCTCACGAACTCGATCTGAAAGTTGCACTTGACTCAGCTCAGGTTCTTAAGCCACTGGCTGCTGCCTGCGCTTCTGCTGAACGCCAAGTTGGAATCCTCATAGAACGAGACGTTGGGCTGGGCCGTGTGGGAGTCCAAAGAGTTGAAGAGGTCATTCAGCTTGCGGACCTGGCCCAGGAGTTAGATGGCGTAGATTTCCGGGGGATTATGTTCTACCCAGGGCAGATCAGGATGGCTGAGGTTGACCAAGACGCTCATGTGCGAGAGGTGGCTGCTTTGGTTGAAGAGATGACCGTGGCTCTGGCCAAAGCTGGTTTCGTACCCGATATCGTCAGCGGAGGCTCAACGCCGACACTCTGGCGGAGTCACAATTACAGCGGGATTACTGAAATCCGGTCTGGTTCGTCTGTCTTCTTTGACTTGGAGGCGCTCAGAGTGGGTGTCGCCTCTCACGACGACTTGGCTTATACAGTTTTAGCTACTGTAGTTAGCACTGCTGTTCACGGGGGTGCTGTTGTGGATGCAGGTTCGAAAGCGCTTTCGAAGGAAGTCAGGTCAGCTGAAGGTGACTATGGCGTGCTGTTTGACCGAGCTGAAGTCACTGTAAAGACTCTGAATGAAGAGCATGGAGTCCTTGATCTATCACGAACTGATTGGGAGCCAAGAATTGGCGATCAGGTGCGTATTATCCCGAACCATGTTTGCGTGTCAGTGAATTTGCAGGACTCACTCCTGGCGCAGGATGGAGACACGCACGTGATGTTGAATCTCGAAGGAAAGGGGCGCAGTCTCTGGGTTGAGGAGAGTCTGCTTAACCCACATTAGAATTAGATAATGTTCTATAGGACCACTTACAGGAGTCAGATATAAATGAGCGACTTGGTGCGAATCCATACTGATCACGCGCCTGCGGCGATCGGCCCCTATTCACAAGCAATCGTAACAGATGGTTGGGTCTTTTGCTCAGGCCAGATACCGCTTGATCCTGATACTATGGAGCTAGTAGGAGGAACTATAGACGAGCAGACAAATCGAGCTTTGAGCAATCTTTCCGAGGTACTACAAGCAGCAGGATCCTCACTTCAGCATGTCGTCAAAACCACAGTATTCTTGGCTGACATGAATGATTTCGCAGCGATGAACAAAGTCTACGAACAACACTTTGGAGAACACCGGCCTGCGCGTGCGGCAGTGCAGGCAGCTGCTTTGCCTAAGTTCTGCGATGTTGAAATCGAGTGTATTGCTCGGTTAATAACCTAGTGATCATCTAAGGATCTGTTCTTTCTCTACGGACACTAATAACACGTATAACACTCGAAATCGTTGCTAGCTAGCTAACAAATGGGTATCATTCCGCGAGTAAGCTGAGATGATGAAAAGCATTTATAGATCTTGCTTCTTCATTAGCTAGCTACGTAAGTAAGGGGATAACTTTCCTATTACTTAGTATGTTTTATAAAGTCCAATCTCCATTCGGGAGGGCGAGTATGACGTTCACTACGTCAAAACGTCTCCCATCCGCCGCGTTAACGGGGGCAGTTTCGCTAGCCCTCGCTCTCTCGATCGGATGGACACCGAACCACGTTGCTGCCCAAACAGCGGGCACGCTCGTTGGTACGGTGACGGACGCTGCGTCACAGCGTCCACTTGAGGCGGTCCAAGTCTACATTCCGGGTACCGGTATTGGTGCCTTAACGAATGCGGCTGGCCGTTTCTTACTTCTAAACGTTCCAGTTGGCGAACAGACCGTGAGTGCCGAATTGGTCGGCTATCGGGCTGGTGAACAAACCGTCACGGTAGGGGCCGGTCAGTCAGTTCAACTTGACTTCGGACTCTCACAAACCGCGATAACTCTAGATGAGATCGTGGTCACCGGTGCGGGAATCGCGACTGAGAAACGTAAGCTCGGTAACACGATTGCGACGCTTGATGCTGCGACGCTCGAGAATGCTCCGATTGCGGACTTCTCGCAGTTGATCGCGGGACGCGAGCCTGGCGTAGTTGCTCTACCTTCATCCGGCTTCACTGGTGAAGGGGCACGCATCCGGATTCGTGGATCTTCGTCACTGTCGCAGCTGAACGAGCCAATCGTCTACGTAGACGGGATCCGGGTGGATCGCTCTGCTGTTCAGAACTTTAATGGACAGGGCAATCCTTCTCGGCTAGATGACATCCCACCCGAATCGATTGAGCGGGTAGAAATATTGAAGGGTGCGGCGGCGGCCACGCTTTATGGCACCGAGGCATCTAACGGCGTGATCCAGATCTTCACTAAGCGTGGACGTGCGGGCGCACCGCGGTTCACTGCTCAGGCGGATTTCACTGGTATCCAGGTTCCGACGAACCGGATCAATAACATTGCTGGATTCGCACGTAATGCTGATGAGCAGGCGATGATCTCTTCTCGTTGGGGCAAGAGCGTTGGGCTCTATGAAGTAATCGAAGAGCCTTTGGTCCCAACGATGCTTGAGACTGGTTTCGCCCAGACGTATTCAGCTTCAGCTTCAGGTGGTTCTGAAGCGTTCCAGTACTATATATCGGGGCGTTTTGCCGACGAGGATGGCGGTTATGACGCGGCTCAGAATTTTGAGCCAGTGCCAGGTATTGAGCCTGAGGTCGATACGAACCGTCGGGTATCGCTCAATTCGAACTTTACACTCATCCCGAGTGATAAAGTCCGTATCGGTGTCTCGACCCTGTTCTCGGACATGGAGCATCACACGCCTGATAACTCGAACAACATTTATGGCGTGTTCAGCTC